>Ga0256834_1000451_pt1 | contig 29714 bp, 23 predicted proteins | sample 4281140metaG_FD_190536 | JGI IMG/M metagenome (GOLD analysis project Ga0256834, IMG submission 190536) | Hydrothermal vent microbial communities from East Pacific Rise, Pacific Ocean - 4281-140 | ecosystem: Environmental > Aquatic > Marine > Hydrothermal vents | place: Pacific Ocean: East...
GGCGATAAAAAGTCTGATTGCACTGGATGATATTGAGCAAGCACGACAGGAAATTAAGTTTCTGAGAAATAAAAAAGTTTCTACACCAGATCTCAATTATTTTGAAGCATTGATTGCCTACAGTGAGAATGATTACGAACAGTCGACTGAGTTGCTGTTGGCAGCATTAAAGAAAAATGACTCACACAAGCCAAGTTTGTTGTTGCTTGGGGCAGTTAAGTTTGCACTCAATCAATTGGGTCAGGCTGATATGTATTTGACTCGCTATCTTTCTGTTAGCCCAGACCATGTTTATGCCCGTAAGTTGCTAGGGGCTGCGCGTATTAAATTAAACCAGCCCGATCGGGCGTATGATGCACTGGCACCCGCTGTCAAATTGGCAGCCGATGATGCTCAGTTGTTGGAGATGATTGGTGCCGCTGCACTCCGTAAAGGTGATTTTGATAGCGGTCGGGAGTTTTTAACCAAAGCCTTGAGCAAGGACCCTTCATCAAGCTCGCTGAGAATGGAGCTTGCTCTGGCCTCTTTCGCTTCGGGTGATGTGGATGATGCAATTAAAGAGTTGGAAGATATTGTTAAAGGTGGCAGTGATACATTTCGTGCCCAACAGGGATTGATATCGGCTTATATCAAGAATAATCAGATTGGTAGAGCGATTGAGTCAACTAAGCAATATTTAGATACCCATTCGAAGGATCCGCTGGTGTATTCACTGCTTGCTTTGGTTTATCAAATTAACAAAGATGAAAATAAAGCTCGCAGTGTCTTAGCGCAAGGATTGGTGCTTGACCCGAAAAATGCACAGTTGCGGTTGAGGCTGGCTCAGATAGAAGCTCAGAGTGGTGAAGTTACCGAGGCACAGAAAATATTGGAAGTGTTGGTGGTGGAAAATAAAAAGCTGTTACCTGCCTACATGATGCTCGCACAAGTGATGGCCAAGCAGGGTGAGAACTCAGTGGCGATTGAGTGGCTAGAAAAAGCAACTGAAGCTGAAGAGACGTTTGCACCGCCTCGTTTGTTATTGGCCCGCCACTATTTACGTACAGGTGAGCTTGAAAAGGCGATAATTATGAGTCGCGAGCTCAATAAATATTATCCTGAAGACCCCGGTGTTGTCCTGTTAGCGGCCCAAATTCATATAGCTAAAAAAGAGTGGGATAAGGCGGAGTCGTTACTGGTATCTCTTGTGAAGCACTCTCCCCGTGTCGGTTTTTATTTCTCTCTGGCGCAAGTTCAGAGGCAACAGAAGAAATTTGTTTCTGCGAAAAACACCTTAAGGGAGTTGTTGCAGCTTGATGAGCAATATTTGCCAGCCCTGAATATACTTGTGGAGCTAGAAGGCAGTAGCGGTAATTCGAAGAAAGCTTTGGCTTATGCTGAAAAAATTGTTGAGTATTTCCCCGATTTAGCCGCTGGGTATGAGGCTGGTGGTGATTTGTATTTCAAGCAGGGGCGTTTTAATGATGCAGAACATCGGTATCAAAAGGCCCTGTCAAAGCAGGTAACAAATGTTTTAACAGTTAAGTTGTATAGGGCGAAAAAAATGCAGGGGAATAAGGATGCGTGGCAACTGTTGGAGGGTTGGCTCGCAGAAAACCCCAGTGATAACGCGGTGAGAATGGAGCTTGCTGCTAACTACCAGGCCATGGGTAAGGCTTTGCTTGCGATGGAAGAGTACAAACGAGTGTTGGCTTTTAATCCCGAAAACTATGTGGCACTTAATAATTTGGCTTGGTCGCAATATGAGGATGGTAATTTAACCGATGCTTTGGATAACGCTGAGAAGGCCTACCGACTCAAAGGCGATAATGCAAGCATACTGGATACTTATGGTTGGGTTTTAGCCAAAAACGGCCAGGTGGAAGAGGCGGAAAATATATTATTCAAGGCTCACACTATAGATCGTGGTGCGCCTGAAATTGCATATCATTACGCCTACGCTCTTGTACAAGTAGGTAAGAAGTCTCAAGCAAGACGACTTTTGGATGACATTCTTACTAATGAGGGGAGGTTTCCTTTTCGTGCCGAGGCTGAAAGGTTGATGTCAGAACTTTGATCTGATTTTTGTCGGTAAACCTTACACTAAATGTGTTTGTTGAGGTGGGGGCTGATAAATAACACCCAAAAAACATATGGGTGTAGGTGCTGCGGTGATTGGCATGATAGATGCAAGAGTGCTGTGGCAAGTGTTTTTGTTTGAATATTAAGAGGATGTGAAATGAGTATTAGTAAGTTTATGATTGGCGTTGGTGTTGCGGGTGTGATGCTAATTGGTAGTGCTAACGCGGCAATGATCCAGGGTGAGTTGCAAATGGCTGGTGGTACGGTTTCGTATGGCTCTGGTGGTGGACTGGTGGATTTTGGCCCATCTGATCCGGCTCTATTCCAAGTTGTAGGTGCGACGGGCGATTTCGCGGGTTGGTTTAACGTTACGAATATGGGTATGTTAACACTTGGTGATATAGGTGAAATTCAGGATATAGCTGATTGGGCAACATCTACGGCAATTGCTAATTTTTGGACAGTTACTGGTGCAGGCTCGGGTGTGACAGCAAGCTTTGACATGGACTCTTATAGTGCCAGCATGGGTGGTGGCTATTTGACAATTACTGGGCAAGGTACGTTGAATGTGCTTGGTTATGATGCCACTCCAGGCGTGTGGTCTTTTAGTTCTCAAGGTGGTGGTAATCAAGTTTCTTGGTCTGCTTCTGTGCCAGAGCCTGCTTTTATTGCTCTACTAGGTCTCGGCTTGGTTGGTATGGGTTTTGCGAAGCGACGTAATACCAAGGCTTAGTTTTATGCTGGCTTGATATGTTGTAGATGAAAAGCCCCGTTTTGACGGGGCTTTTTTTTTGCGTTGCCAAAACTATACCTTTGTGGCTCCGATGTATATAATCGGCATTCCATATCAATTGGTGCTAGTTTCATTGGGTTCTTCGAGTTAGGTAAGGTTGGCGTGCGATGCTTTCATGGTGTTGGATGCGGTCTGCTGTAAGCATCTTGAGGCCTTTTAAGTAAGGTATATAATCCAATGGCTTTCCAGTGCCACTGGAGGCTATTTGGTGATTTTATGCCAGTGATAAAGCTTGTTAGATTATTGAAAATAACTGGCTTGAATAAATAAGGAGCTCAATAGGTGAGGGTGAGTTTAATGTTTTCCATGATTAGGTTGGTGTTGGTTTCCTGTGCTGTTCTATTTTTGACGGCATGTGCTACGACGACATCGCCAGCAGAAAAAGGAGAGGAGTTGCTGGGGCTGGGCGGTGAGCAGATGTTGCTTGATTCCATAGACCGAAAGAAATACCTGATTGGTGCTGGTGATATGTTGAACATATTTGTTTGGCGCAACAGTGATTTGTCTGTGACCGTCCCCGTTCGACCTGATGGAATGATTTCAATCCCGTTGGTGGAAGATCTGGAGGTGGTTGACCAAACACCCAGTCAAATAGCTCGTAGTATCGAGCATATATTAGCCTCGTATATTAAAAGCCCTGTTGTGACTGTCATTGTTACGGAGTTTGGTGGTGTGTATGATCAGCGGATTCGAATAATTGGTGCTGCAGCTGAGCCAATGGCATTAGCGTACCGCAATGGGATCACCTTGCTGGATGTGATGATTGCCGTCGGTGGGCTCGGTGAATTTGCTGCGGGTAATCGTGCGAAACTGATACGTGAAATTGATCAAAAAAAGACGATTATCCCTATTAAATTGGGTAATTTACTGAAAAAAGGGGATATTTCTGAGAATATTCCCCTGCAGCCCGGTGATGTATTGATGATCCCGGAAACATGGTTTTAGGATAACGGATATGCAAAGTAGTATGGAAAAAACGGCATGAATGAGACTGCACGAGAATTATACGACTATGCTAGGCTGTTTTGGGAAAAACGCTGGTATGTTTTTGGGGTGGCATCACTGGTTTGCGCGTTGGGGTGGCCTGTAGCAATGTTGCTGCCCAATTCATATGAAGTGAGTTCCAAGGTGTATCTGGATACCCAGTCAATGTTGACACCGTTACTCAGAGGGCTCGCTGTTGATAGTGATGCCACTCTTGAATTTGTTAATGTTGCGCGGCGTACACTTTTAAGCCGCCCGAACTTGGTGCAGGTGGCGCGTGAGACAGATCTTGACCTTCAAGCGGAGACTCCAGAGGAGATGGAGGTTTTGTTGCAGGAACTGCAAAAAGATATTTTAGTCTCAGGCAGTGGTCGGGACCATATTTATCAAATCTTATATGAAAACAAGGATCCACAGTTAGCGAAGCGAGTTGTTGAATCGCTACTAAATATCTTTATGGAAGGGGCATTGACTGCTGGGCGGCAGGATACAGACGATTCCCAGCGTTTTATTGAAGAGCAGATTTTGATTTATCAAGAGCGACTGGAGGCTGCGGAGTTGCGCTTGCAAAAATTTAAGCAGACGCATGTTGGTAAAATGCCAGATGAAGCTGGGGATTACTTTAGCCGCTTGGCGCAAGTGAGGGTGGAGAGCAAGGATGCTGAGCTTCAGCTTAGCGAGGCAAGGGAGCGGCGCTTAGCTCTTAAAAGGCAGCTGGTTATTCTTAATCGAGAAATGGCGCAGGGGGGAGTGTCAGCGGCAGTTGAGGGGTATAGCAATGAAAGCCTTGATGCTCGAATCGAGTCATTGGAGGCGAGGCTTGATGAATTGTTATTGCTCTATACAGAGCGTCATCCGGATGTTGTATCGGCTAAGAGTAGTTTGGGGGAGTTGAGGCTTAAAAGAGATATTGAGCGTAAAGAATTTCTGGAAGAACAGAGCTTGATGCCTAAAAATAGCATTACACCTCAAGTTAGAAATCCGGCAATATTTGACCTGCAGTTTGAACTGGGTAAAGCAGAGGCGCTTGTTGCTTCATTGGCTGTTCGCCATCGAGAGTATCAAAAACGTGTAAATGAACTGAAAAATCTTATCAACACGATTCCAGAAGTTGAGGCGGAACTTGCAAAGTTGAATCGTGATTATCTTGTGAATAAGACAAATTATGATGCTTTGGTTACCAGGCGTGAATCTGCGAAGATATCCCACGATGCTGAACGGAGTACCGATCAAATTCAGTTCAACGTAATAGAACCACCACTGGTGCCGATATTGCCCTCGGGGCCGAACCGAATTGCATTGTATAGTGCAGTGTATTTTTTGGCGTTAGCTGCTGGTTTGGGTTTTGCCTACCTCTTATCAATGATGAGCCCTGTGGTTACTTCGGTTAAACAGCTAAGAGGATTGACAGGATTGCCTGTTTTGGGTGGGGTCGGGTATGTTTATACTCCTGAGCAATTAACTAAACGCAAGATTGCATTGGTCGGATACCTCTTTGCACAGTTGGCTTTGTTTGTTGTTTTTCTGGGTTTATTGGTTTCTGTTTTAATTTAATCTTCCAGCTGGATTTATTGCAGGAATAAGGGCATTGAATAGGAAGAAAGGGCAAAGTGTGGATGCTTTACTTTGCTGGAGGATTGTATGGCTGATTCGAATGAAAAATATTTAGTGAGAAGTGCTCAATTGGGGAATGATATGGATGATGTGGGTAAGAGTGCTCAGGTAGTTGATGATCTTTCATTGGATGATTATATTGACAGTGTGAGTCGTAAAGACAAGGCAAAAAAAGGACTTAAAATAGATTTTGCAGCTCTTTCTCGTAAAGGCTTTATTGATCCTGCAGCTCCAAGGAATCAACTCATAGAAGAGTATAGGAAAATAAAACGCCCGTTACTAAATAATGCTTTTGGCTTGTCATCAGCACTTGTTGATAAGGGCAACCTGATTATGGTGACCAGTTCTGTTGCCAATGAAGGGAAGACGTTTACCTCCATTAACCTTGCTATCAGTTGTGCCATGGAGTTGGATAAAACGGTGCTTCTTGTTGATGTCGATCTGTTGAAGCCTTCTCTGTTCAAAACACTGGGCTTGCCATCTCCACTGGGTGTGTCTGACTATTTGGCTGGAAATGTCAGTGATATATCGACAGTGATGTTGAGGACCAATATTGAAAACTTAGCGATGATTTCTGCTGGAACACTCTTTGGGACTTCGACGGAATTATTGTCCAGCGACAAAATGCTGGAGTTGATGGGTGAGCTACAGGGACGATATAAAGACCGGGTTATCATTTTTGACTCTTCACCATTGCTTGTCTCTAACGAGGCAAAGTTACTCTCAGAACTGGTTGGGCAAGTCGTGATGGTGGTTGAGTCTGGTAAAACACGACAAAATGATTTGATGACCGCACTTGAGCAGCTCAGCTCAGATGCGTGTGTTAATTTCGTGTTGAATAAGTGTAAATATGAAAATAAGGGTGGAGGATATTACTATTACAACTATTCATCTTCAGATGATACTTGATTCTGATTGTGGGTTATTATGAATAGATTGTTTTGGCTATGCATCTTACTTGCTTGTAGTGCTGCTGTTGATGCTCGGGAGTGGGATCTTCAGCCGTACCTTAATTTTGAACATGAATACACTGACAATGTGTTTGCATCCCCGTCACCAGAGCACGATATTGTGACTACTGTTAATCCAGGGTTTATTTTTTCAAGAAATGGCCCCTTGCTTAACGTCACTTCCATGTATGACTATTTTTCGCGAAGTCACCAGGAGTTTGTTTCTCGAGAGACATCATATTCTAATCTTAATATTGATGGCACCTTAGGCTCGGCTTATTATGCTCCTGGTCTTGATGGTAGTTTGCAGTTTAATCAAAGTTTGACGTCATCTTCCGGTGGAGCCTCACTCGAGCGGGTGCTGGAAAGCAACAGTGAGCGGATTTCACGTTATTATATCTCTCCTTATTTGCGGACGACCGAGTCATCTGATTGGGATGCGGAAATGCGATATTGGAATGAATTGACACGGCATGAGAGGCAGGCATCTCTTAATCGGGATAGGGAGGGTTTCTCGCTTAAGGCAGATTCACCTGATAATATGTCGGGTTTCTATGTGGGTGTCCGATTTAATAGCTCGAGAGAGCGATTCTATAATGTTGCTAATCATGTAAATAACTATTCTTTGTCATCGATTAGAGTTGCTTTTCGATCATTGCCTTCTTTTTTGACCTATTTAGAGCGGGGGTATGAGAGTAATCGCTATTCGTTGGGGGGGCGCCGTTTATCTGACCAATTTTGGATGCTGTCAACTCAATGGTATTTTGATCAGGATTCCTTGCTAGCCTTGTCTGTAGGAGAGCGCTTTTACGGTGAAAGCTATGAGTTTAGGTTTGTACACAGGCGTGATGTGTGGCGCGTTTCCGCCCAATATATTGAATCAATCTCGACGACTATTTCTGAAAGTGTGAGCACAACTACAGCAACTCCTTTTAGCTCAGAGTTATACGTTGAAAAGAGCGTAACAATTGAAGCTGGGTTGTCTTTTAGGCGCTTTGAAGTGTCCGCTACGGCGAACAAAATAACAAGGCTGCTGCAGTTGAGTGATAGCGAAAATATTACTTATGAAGGAAATGTTGGCTTAATTTATACTGCGAGCACACTAATAGATGTCGGTACCTACTACATCGGCCGCTGGATGCGAGATGGGTTGGCAGAACGTATTGATCGGCACGACATCTTGCGGGGGGAAATTAACTGGATGGTTCGTCCTGAAATACAAGCTGGTTTGACAGTTGAAAGAACAATTAGAGATTCTAGCGGAGTAGAGAGCGATTATAGAGAGTTGTCGATTGCCGCATCGGTTAACATGCAATATTAAATAGGGACGGCTGCTTTGTGTGGAATTGCAGGAATAGTTAGTATTGGGAGTGGTGCCTCTAAGCCATCGTTGAAAAGTCTTGAGGCAATGGTTGGTGCAATTTCACACCGAGGTCCTGATGAATTTGGTGTGTATAGAGATAATCGAGCTGGTTTGGCTCACGCCCGATTATCCATTGTTGATGTCAAGGCGGGTCAGCAGCCTTTAACTAATCACGATAAGCGTTTATGGCTGGTTTTTAATGGAGAGATATATAACCACGTTGAGCTGAAGGCAGAGCTTACTTTGTTGGGTTACTCTTTCCGAACTCAAAGTGATACTGAGGTTTTAATCAATGCCTATTCGGAATGGGGAGATGGCGCATTTCAGCGCTTCAATGGGCAGTGGGCCGTTGCGCTTTGGGATCCAGTTAAAGAGTGCCTGCTGCTTTCCCGTGACCCCCATGGAATTGCCCCCCTCTACTACTATGAATCGAATAGTAATCTCTATTTTGCCAGCGAAGTTAAATCAATTTTTGCTGCAGATGAAAATATCCCGCGTGAGCTGGACCCTGTAGGGTTAGACCAAACATTTACTTTTTGGTCGATTGTACCCCCACAGTCGGTTTTCAAGGGAATTAAGGAGTTACCACCTGGGGCAATACGAGTTTACCACCAGGGAGCGGTGTCGGAATACAAATGCCTGGATTATCAATTTCCTCGTTCTCGTGAAGAGGAGTTTTCAGGGAGTGTTGAGGAGGCTGGTACGGAGCTTCTGCGATTGCTTGCTGCTGCCACTAAATTACGCCTGCAGCGTTCAGATGTTCCGGTAGGGTGCTATCTTTCCGGTGGGCTGGATAGCTCCATTGTGGCAGCATTGGCTCACCAAGTTTCTTCAGAGTCATTTTCAACCTTTTCCCTGTGTTTTGAAGATGATGAATATGATGAAAGCAGCTTCCAAAAGCAGATGGTTAAACATATTGGGAGTAGGCATTCTGAATTACTAGTCAAGCGTAGTGATATTGCCAATGCTTTTCGGCAGGTAATCGAGCACACAGAGCGCCCAATTCTAAGAACAGCACCCGTTCCCCTCTTTATGTTGTCGAAACTGGTTCAGGATCAGGGTATTAAAACTGTTTTGACCGGGGAGGGTGCAGACGAATTTATCGCCGGCTATGACATTTTCCGTGAAGCTAAGGTGAGGCGCTTCTGGGCGAAAAATCCAGATTCAGAGTGGCGACATCTTCTACTTGACCGATTATACCCTTATTTAAAGCGCTCTCCAGTGGCGCAAAGGAGTATGGCTAAAAGGTTTTTTGGTAGAAACCTAGCCGACTTTCGTAAGCCAGGCTTCTCTCATTTCCCCCGCTGGTTGTCCACTAGTAGCATTAAACGTTTGTATAGTGTGCAGTATCGTGAGCAGTTGGCAGGGGTTGATGTGGTGGCAGATTACACCAATGCCTTGCCTTCAGCCTTTTCTGAGTGGAAAGAGTTGAATCAAGATCAATATATAGAGATCACAACCCTGTTGGCTGGATACCTATTGTCGTCTCAGGGTGATAGAATGCTGATGGCTCACTCAGTCGAAGGGCGCTTCCCATTTCTTGATATGAATGTGGTGCATTTTGTGAATTCCTTGCCGCCATCTTATAAGTTGCACGTATTAAATGAGAAGTTTTTGCTGAAAAAAATTGGTCATGGTTTGATCCCTAGGGGCATTTTACAGAGAAAGAAACAGCCTTACAGGGCGCCTGATGCCTTGGCTTTTATTGGTCATGAGAGCATCGGGTGGTTAAATGAATTGTTAGCTCCGGAAATGATTGCAGCAGCAGGTGTCTTTGATCCACGAGCGGTTACTGCGTTGTGGGGGAAATGCCAAAAACAGGCAGCTAAAAACCAGTTTTCGAATATTGATAACATGAGCTTGACTGGTGTTATCTCTACGCAGCAATTATTCAAATCATTCGTACAAAACACACCTACTTTGAGGAGGAGTGAAAATATAAATTTTTCAACAATGATTGATGTGGTCAATGCATGATGTCTAGTGTTTCTTGGCATTGAAGTATAATGCTAACTTTATATTTTGAGGTCGCTATACTTGAGCGGCAATAGTCAATAGTTTTAAGGGGAAAACATGAAAAGTGAAGTTCGTAGTTTTATATTGGACAATTTTCTGTTTACGACGGATCAAGGTGCCATTAAGGACAGTGAATCGTTGATTGAACGAGGTATTATTGATTCAACAGGGGTGCTGGAAGTTGTTTCATTTGTTGAAGAAAAATATGGTGTGGAGGTTCTGGATGAAGAGATGATTCCTGAAAACCTCGATTCGGTGGATTCTATAGTTGCCTTTGTGACCAAAAAACAAGGGTAGTAAATAGCATATCAGCTTGATATTTAAATTAAAAAATAGGGGGAATTATTTTGGACTCTATACTTTCGTCACGAGTGCTTTCTATAAATGAAGGCGATGAAGTAAAAAAAATAAAAGATAGTATTTTAGCTGCGCTGCGTAGTCAGCTGCATCGGCGTGGGCTTGTCATCGGACTGTCGGGTGGTATTGATAGCTCTGCTTGTGCTGCTCTCAGTGTTGAAGCTGTTGGAGCGAAAAAAGTTTTTGGATTGTTACTCCCTGAGAGCGATTCATCACCTGATAGCTTACGCTTAGGCAAGCAGGTTGCTGAAAAATTTGGTATTCAATATCAAGTGCAGGATATTTCGACAACTCTACAAGAGGTTGGATGTTACCGATGGCGGGATGAGGCTATTAAGTCGGTTTTTCCACAGTATGGTGATGGCTGGAAAAACAAAATAACTATAACTGGTGGAAATGAGGGGAAATTTAACCATTTTTTATTGGTTGTATGTTCGCCTGAAGGCGAGTTTTTTGAGAGTCGACTTGGTTTGCGCGAATATTTGCAAATTGTATCGGCCACCAATTACAAGCAGCGTATTAGAAAATCAATTGAATATTTTCATGCAGATCGTCTAAATTACGCGGTAATTGGAACACCAAATCGCTTGGAGTATGACCAAGGTTTTTTTGTGAAAGGTGGAGATGGTGCAGCGGACATAAAACCAATCGCTCATTTATACAAGACACAAGTGTACGCATTGGCTCGTCATTTTGGTGTGCCAGAAGAGATTTGTAAAGCGGCACCGACAACCGATACTTATAGTCTTGATCAGGGCCAGGATGAATTTTATTTTAGCCTACCCTACGATAAAATGGATATGGCGCTTTGGGCTTACAATAATAGTATTTCAGGCCATGAGCTTGCTCAGTACTTTGGTATTTCCGATGAGCGTGCGGCACAAATTTATCAAGACATTGAGATGAAAAGAAAAACGACACGCTACCAACACTTGCAGCCACTTCTCGTTGAAAAAGTGGAAGGCATCTCCTGCTAGCCTTCTTGGTAGCCTAATATTTGAGTTAAGGTTTAAGTGTTTGCTTTTGGGGCGCTGCCGAGGCTGGAAATAGGTGCTGTGTGAAAAGTTGGTTGGTTATCCACTTTAAGGTCGACGTGATATAAACAAGCATGGCCGTTAGGCCTGTCTTCTGTAGCTTGATTAATATGTTGGCATTTTTCTAAAGGGCAAAAGGCTTGGCTTTCTTGTTGCGAAGGGGTTGTTTCATGGCAAAAGTTGTTTTGTGATTTATGAGTAGATATACAATAGAGAGGGCGTGCTTAAGTGCTCAGAAAGAAGAGATTTTAGCATTGCTAAAACGAAATCTTTCTGGAATCACTGATGAACGTTACCAGTGGACTTATCTGAACTACCCTTGCCACGAAACGATTACTTGGGTTGCCAAAGATAGTCAGGCTGACGGGAGGATCGTCGGTGCAGTTTCATTATTTTTGCGAGAAATATCAGTCAATAATAATTTCTATACTGCGGCTGTTACTGGTGATATTGCGGTAGATAAAGAAAACAGAGCATTTGGGCCTGCGTTAGCATTGCAAAAACAGTCGTTGTCGCTTACTTCAAAAGATGGCGTTGATCTTGTTTATTCAGTAACAAGCGTTAATTCTGAATTGTTAATTAAGCGATTGGGCTCAAAGAAACTTGGGCGTTATCGGCGATATGTGAAGCTTTTGAGGGCTAATTATAAGAAGGATAAGAGTATATTGCCTTCGTATATTCCAAAAATCATGTCCATTGTAGCTGATGGCTTAATAAAGATGTTCTCCGCAGAAACATGGTACTTTCGTCCAAAAGATATAAAAACAGCGGTCGTTGGTGAATTTGATGGGCGTTTTGATCTGTTGGATGCGCTTCGGAATCGTTCCGGCCTTGTTTGTGGTAGGCGGAGTTCAGCATTTTTACAGTGGCGTTTTTTTGAAACCAAGTATCAAGATTATAGGGTCTTTACTGTTTCTGATAAAGAAAACAAGTTGATTGGTTATGTGGTTTTTTATGTATTAGAAAATGTCGCTTATGTCGCCGATATGCTGTTCTCCGAGCGTAAAAAAGCATTTAAGATCCTTTTTTCAGAGTTTAGTCGGTTGATGCGAAAAGAGTGTGCTGGCTCGATCTCGATGAGGTTTGTTGGGGGTAAAAGTAGTCTTTTTTCTACGATGAATTTCATGGAAGACAAGAGCGGTAAAGCCAACTTTTACTGTTACGCAAATGATGGTACAGATATTTATCCTTTAGTGACAAGGGAAGATAGCTGGTATTTCATGGAAGCCGATAATGACATTTGATCGGTGTTTTTAATAACTCTAATTCCGAATCAGAAAAATTGAGAGTTTATATTCTCAAGTGCAAGATATAAAGTTGACGTAGTCATCGTCTTTTTGAGGAGTTGGGGATGAGGTTCTCGCTTGTGACATACTCATAAATCCCATTAGGGGGCTGGCTGGGTATGTCGAAATTCTTGGGAATTTGTTTATTTACGTACATGTTGGAGGTTTCGTGGCTTCGAGTACAGGTGTATTATCAAAGATAATCTCTCGGTTAAAAAAATACTACTATCAAATAGTTCCTCTTAGTTCGGCTTTAAAGCAACTTCGGAAAAATAATAAAATTGTTGTGCTGATGTACCATGAAATTTTAAAGGAAGATGTTGAATCCTGGACGGTGGTTGAAGAGAGAAAGTTTATCCAGCAAATGACCTATCTGAAGGAACATTTCAGGATTCTATCAATTGATGATGCATTGCTAGCCTCTCAAAATGGGGTGGTAGCTGATGGAGATGGCCGTCCCCTAGCGGTTGTTACTTTTGATGATGGCTATGCAGGTAACTTTCATGTGATGCTTCCCATTATTAATAAGCTTGAAATCCCTGTGACCATTTATGTCTCTACGCTAGCAGTAGAGCAAGGATCGACCTACTGGTATGATCGAATTATCAATGTAGTACAGTCAGGTGCGCCAATTAAACTGGACCTTTCTAAGCATGGATTAGGTTGTTACAATGTCAACGCTTGTGGTGGTTCTGGAAATTGGAAGGTAATTCAGCAGCTTCTAACCGACTTGAAAAAGGTAGACTACAAAATACGGATGATGATTACGGACGATGTTATTAATCAAGTAAGGACGATATGTGGAGAGATGGTCTCTGATGTGATGCCGTTGCGGCAAATGAGTGTTGATGATATTAAGTCGATTGCCTGCCACCCTTTGGTTACAATCGGTGCACACTCCCATTGCCATAATATACTTGTCCAACTCCCCTGTGAAGAAGCAAAACAAAGTGTTAAAAAATCCAAAGCGTTACTGGAAGAGTGGACAGGTCAAGATGTGAGCTGTTTTGCCTATCCAAATGGGAATTATAATGAGGAGTTGATCAGTATTGTTCGGGATGCAGGTTTTGTCTCTGCAGTGACAACTGAGGCCGGTGAATGGACATCTGAGGATTGTGATTATAGTATTCCCCGGCGGTCAGTTGGGCGCTACGACTCTTTTTCCTATTTTAAAGTAAATGTTGCAGGTGTTTTGCCTTCCTTAAAGTGAAGGTTGTAATCAAGATTTAACGGAATGAGAATGAAGGTATTGCAATTAATCAGCAGCGCAGGGCAGTTTGGTGCTGAAAATGTTATTCTCGAGCTTTCGTTAGCGTTGCGTCAGCAAGGCCATGATCTCGTGGTTGGGTGTTTTCTGAATAAACATACACCTAATGCCGATTTAATAGGCGCAGTGAAAGAGCATGAGCTACCCGTAGTAATTTTTGAGTGTGCGGGTAAGGTTGATGTGAAAACAATATTTCGAATCGCTAGCTATGTTCGTGAACATAAAGTAGACGTTATCCATAGTCATGGATACAAAGCAAATATTTATACTTATCTTGCAAACCTAATTGCCAGGAAAAGCTTGGTGAGTACCTGTCATAACTGGATTGACTCTAGTGGTAAAATGTCACTTTACTCATTTCTTGATAAGCGATTTATTAAAAGATTTGATTTTGTTGTCGCAGTCTCTCAGCCGGTTAAGCAAGCGTTGTTGGCGGCGGGCATTGCTGAAAAAAATATTCGGTTAATTTCCAATGGAATAAACGTTGAAAAATTTACCGTTTGCGGCGCCTCTGATTTGCTTTGCGAGGTGCCTGCTGATGTAACGCGTATTGGCTGTATTGGTCGATTAAGTGAAGAAAAGGGATTACATTATTTTCTTAAAGCCGCCCAGTCCTTGTTAAATCAGAGTAAGAAGCTCTGTTTTATTATTGTTGGCGATGGCCCTCTTAAGGCTTCCTTAATAAAGGAAGCAGAGCAGCTTGGAATAAGTGGGAATGTAATCTTTATGGGGCGGCGAGAGGATATTCCCGAGGTCTTGTCTTCATTGGATATTTTTATGATGCCGTCCTTAACCGAAGGGCAACCTTTGGCGCTTTTGGAGGCGATGGCAGCTGGGAAACCGATAATCGCATCGGGTGTTGGAGATATACCCAAAATCCTTAAGGATGGACAGCTTGGTATTATAACTCCCCCTGCGGATTCTATACGACTGGTTGAAGCTGTTCAGCATTATATATCTCATCCTGATAATGCAAAAAAAATGTCAAAAGATGCAAAAGAAGAAGTTGTAAATTATTATTCATCTGAGCGAATGGCTCAAGAATACGGAAAAATATATATCTCTACATAAGGGAGTTGTTATGGCAGTTAGTGAAATCGTTTTTTGGGTTTCCCTGTTTTTGATTTTTTATACCTATTTCGGGTATTCGCTCGTTGTAATGGTGCTTTCCCAATTTTTTACCGATAACCGTAAAATTGAAGGTCATGAACCGAAAGTTTCTTTTTTAATAACGGCTTATAATGAAGAACTGAGTATTGAGCAAAAGCTGAATAATACTCTTTCCCTCAACTATGATCCCCAAAACCTGGAAATTATTGTTGCATCGGATGGCTCAACTGATAATACCGATGAAATTGTAAAAACATTTGCGGATAGAGGGGTGAGGCTTGTCCGGGTTGAGGGTCGTGTTGGTAAAACTGAGACTCAAAACCAGGCAGTGAAACAGGCTACCGGAGATATTGTTATCTTCTCTGATGCAACAACTCGTTATGACGATGATGCAATTAAGAATATTGTTCGCAATTATGCTGATCCTGCGGTAGGTGCGGTCAGTGGTCGATATGAATACTACAATCCAACGGGTGCCAGTATTGGCTTGGGTAGTGTATTGTTTTGGAAGTACGAAAACTTTATCAAAAAATCACAGACTCGGATTAAAACGATTACCGGATGTTGTGGTTGCATCTACTCTGTACGCCGTGATCTGTATACTCCACTTCCTGCAGATATAATTAGTGACCTTGTTGAGCCATTAACGATTCTTGAAAAAGGGTACCGAATTGTTTTTGAACCGAAGGCTGTCGCCTATGAGGAGACAACAGAAAATACTTCGGATGAATTCAATATGAGAATTAGAGTTATTACCCGTGGTATGCGTGGGTTGCTCTATATGAAGAAACTGTTCAACCCTTTCAAATATGGTTTTATATCCTTCCAGCTCTTTTCACACAAGGTAATGCGTTGGATGATCCCGGTGTTTGCCATTGTCGCTTTTATTTCCAACAGTCTTCTGCTTGGTAATATGTTTTATGATGTGATGTTTGTCCTGCAAGTAGTGTTCTATTTGATGGCAATTCTTGGTCTTCTCACTGAAAAAATGAATATTCATATCAAGCTATTTTCTGTTCCTCTTTATTTCACCACGGTAAACGTGGCGTCATTAATTTCATTTTATAAAACTATGATTGGTTACAAGGCGGTAACATGGGAAACCCTGAGAAAATGAGCTCATTTAATATGGTGTTAATAACTCAAGAAGATCCTTTCTATGTTAAGGTTTTTTTTGAGGAATTTTTGAAAAACTATTCAAGCCTAGATGAAGTAAAAGGTGTCATTATTTCTCCGACGATGGGTAAAAAAAGTCTGACTAAGCTGGTGAAACAAATGTATGACTTTTATGGGCCAATCAATTTTGTCCGAGTGGGCTTTCGGTATGTTTGGTACAAAGTACTGGCAAAGGTTGCAAACATTCTTCCTATCAATGGCTATTACTCTATTGAGCAACTGTGTAAACACTATGGTGTCGATGTTAAAAAAGTAAATAACATCAATGCTGAAGACTTTCTTCATGAATTGTCTGAACTAGATCTTGATCTGGTTGTTTCAGTAGCAGCTCCTCAGGTTTTTAAGCAGAGACTCATTGAGCTTCCTCGTTATGGTTGTATTAATATTCATGGCTCCACGTTACCAAAATATCGAGGAATGTTGCCAAATTTCTGGCAGATATATAATGGTGAAAAAAATGCGGGTACCACAATTCACCGTATTAATGCAGGTATTGATGATGGTGATATTCTTTTACAAAAAGAGTCACCGATTCAAAAGGGTGAAAGCTTTGATTCTTTGGCAACAAGGGCCAAACGCGACGGTGCTAATTTTATGATAGAAGCTATTGCAGGAATCAAGAGTGGCGAGCTGAAGCCAATGCCAAATTGTCAAGAGGAGGCCACTTACTACACATTCCCTACCAAAAAAGATGTGAGAGAGTTTTTGCGTAAGGGGTATAAGCTATTATGATCAATGCGCTGTCTTTTGATGTTGAAGACTGGTTTCAGGTCGAAAATTTGAAGTCTGTTGTGGCTTATGATGACTGGGATCAACAAGAGCTACGGGTGGTTGCCAATACAGAGAAAATTTTAAGGGTTCTTAAATCAGCTAACACTAAGGCCACTTTTTTTATACTGGGCTGGGTTGCTGAGCGATGTGAAGGTTTGATGATGGAAATCAAAAATCAGGGCCACGAAATTGCTTCACATGGTTATTCACACGAGCTGGTTTACAACATGGGTGAGGAGGCTTTTGATGAGGATATAAGAAAATCAAAAGAGATCCTTGAAGGGTTCAGCAAGAAGCCTGTTATTGGTTATAGAGCGCCTAGTTTTTCAATTACGAATGACTCTTTGTGGGCGTTGGATGTGTTGAAAAAAAATGGAATCAAATATGATTCTAGTATTTTTCCTGTGAATTTCCATGACCGGTATGGTTATCCAATGAAGGATAGCACCCCGTTTAGGTGGCCCAACGGGTTGATCGAAATCCCTCTTTCTGTTTATAGGCTTTCAAAATTTAACCTTCCTGTGGCGGGAGGGGGGTATTTCAGGCTTCTTCCTTATGCCTATTTTAAGTTCTTCCTTCAAAGGTTAAATCGAAACAAGGAAGTGTGCACCTTTTATCTTCACCCTTGGGAACTTGACCCAGATCAGCCAAAGGTATCGCTCCCTCTCAATTATCGATTTCGTCATTATGTGAACCTTAAGGCGACTGAGAATCGATTGGCCAATCTTTTGCGAGATTTTAAGTTTGATAGGATGTCGGTCGCTCACGACATCATCAGAGACGTTATGTGATGAATGACCCGGTAAAACTTACTTATATGATCGACTGGTTTGCATCTGATGTTGCTGGTGGTACAGAAGTTCAGTTAATTAATATGATTAACGGTTTGAACGAAAAAGGCTTTGAGATAACATTAATTTGTCTGCGAAGCGGTAATTGGGAAAAGCTTGATACCGATATGGTTTCCTGTACTACAAAGATGATGGAGATCAATAAATTTAAGCGCCCGGTAACCTATTTGAATTACTTAAAGCTTATTTCACATTTCCGTAAAAATCGCCCGGATGTCGTGCACACCTTTTTTCCTACCTCTAATGTTATTGGCGTATTGGCAGCTAGGCTAGCTGGTGTAAAGGCTATTGTTTCAAGTCGGCGAGATTACGGCGAATGGATGAATACTAAGTACCTTATTGCAACGAAGTTTGCTAACAGGTTTGTTGATAAAGTTATCTCAAATTCTCATCCAGTGAAATACTTAACTGTTGGGAAAGAAAAGCTCAGCGAGTCTAAGGTCGATGTTATTTTTAATGGCATTGATGTTAGTCGATTTGACTCACTTAAAGTTGATCTTGACTTGAAAGAGAGCTTGGGTATACCTCGTAATGACAAGGTGGTGGCGATATTGGCCAACTTTAGGCCAATGAAATACCACTGGACCTTTGTGCGGGCAGCAAAAATTATTTTAGACAAGAGGCCTGATGTTTCATTTCTTTTAATTGGGGAGGGTCCGACAATGGCTGATACCCAAAAATTAGCAGATGAGCTCGGTGTGGCAAATAAAATGTTTTTTGCTGGCTCCAGGGGGGATGTCATCGATCTTCTGCCCATCATCGATGTTGGTGTTAATTGCTCTGAAGCGGAAGGCTTGTCTAATGCGATTATGGAGTATATGTGCGCAGGTGTGCCTTGTGTTGTTTCAGATGGCGGTGGTAATACGGATTTAATTCATAATGGCGTTAATGGTTACACTTTTGACTTGGATGACCATGATGCATTGGCTCATTTGACCCTTGAAGTGCTTGGTGACGATGAATTATGTCATAGGTTTATAGAAGAATCGAAGAAATTTATTCTGGAGAATATGACTCTTGATATTGTTGTCTCAAAGTATGAAGAGACCTACAAAAATTTGATTCAAAAATAAAAACCATTTGTTGTGTAAAGAGTTTAGCTTGTTGGTTCTACGCTCTTGCCAAGATTATTTATTTGAATTCGTGATTCTGAATCTGCAACTTTGTTTTATATATCCAGAAATGAGGGTAGATTGAGTATTGGTGTGGGTTTTGAAAGCATATCTGACAGCCCATTGGGGAAACGATGACAAAACCATTATCTTTTCAAATGCTGGCCTATGATGATTGTTGGCAGGATCTTATTCAGATTCGAAATGAGTGTAGGGATACAGTTCGTGACAAGTGTTATATGGATTGGCGTTACCTTGGTAGACCTTGTAGAAAAAAGCCAAAAATTATTTGGGCCATTAATGAGTTGGGGGAAAAAGTAGGTTCAATGTCTATTGTGCCACATGATTATTGTTTAGATGGCCGGGTGTGCCAAGTTGGGATAATTGGGGATATTTCAGTTCTTAGCACCTGCCAGGGACAGGGCATTGCTGGGAAAATGCTCACCTTTTTTATCGGACATGCATTTTATAAAGAGCTTGAAGGTTGTATTGTTTTACTTAGTGAGCATGTTAGTCACCTTTTTGTGAAGGTTGGTTGGCAGCATGTTTCAGGTATTAATCGCTGTGTGAAAATTATCAACTTTGAACCAAGCCTCCGAGCAAAATTACCGGCGTTTCTTGCAATACCTACTGGGAAGTTGATCAATTGGCTTGCAAGGCAAGCCTCTGTACGGCATCGCTTAAAACTTCCTGCTGAATTTTCTACGTGTTGTACCAAAGAATTTGATAGCTCATATAATCAACTATGGCAAAAATTTGATAAGTCTGAGTGTTGTTTGGGATTGCGTACTGCTGAATATTTAACTTGGCGGTATCATCAACACCCCTTGAATATTTATTATTCATTTGAACTTCGCAACCAAAGTGGTTTGTGCGGATATATTATTTATTACCAGGATAATGGAAAGGTGTTGATAAATGACACGCTCTGTTTGCAAGGCGATAAATATGCCTTATATCTTCTTTCTGAATTTATAAGACATGTAATGGGCATGGATACCGTTGAAAGTATTGTTTTGTCGGTAAATGAAAGTGTTCAAAAACAATACCCACTCAATAAAGTCGGATTTATCAAAAGATCCGATAGTCTTATTTTTATGATTCCGCATCAAGATTATTTACCAAGAGATAGTGGCTTGCTGCTAGGTAACCGTTGGCATTTAACTGTTGGTGACAAAGATGTTTAACCTGGAATTTAAATGTTGAGGATCCAGTGAAGCCATTACAAAAATTCATTGCTCAATATAGCCATTTTCTATCAGGAAGAGCATTTGTTCTCCTGATAGGCTTGGTTAGTTTTCCTATCCTCACTCGTATGCTTACCGTTGAGCAGTATGGAATTATGGCGCTGGTGACCACGACAATGTTTTTTGTTGTAGCGCTTGCCAAAGCAGGTCTGTCAGAAGGAATTATCCGTTTTTATAAGGATTATAGTGACGAAGAAGAGAGTCGAACCATGTTTGTTTCAACCGTTATGGTTCGTGGGCTGATCTTCTCTGTTTTGGTGGCGCTGATCTATATTGTGGGCTTTTATTTTTTGAGTGACGTGCTTGAAATTAGTGAACAATATTATCTGTGTTTTATGATCATGGTCATATATTTACTTGTTCGTCCCTTGAATATAAGTGTACAGAATCTCCTTCGAGTTAATGATAAAACGATTTTTTTCAATGTGGTTACCATTATTGGAAAGTTATTGGCGGTTGGTGGGGCAATATTTCTTTTACTATATATAATTGGTAATTTTTATGGCTACTTTGTGGGGCTGGTTATTGCAGAACTCATTGTTTCTATAATTTTATTTAGTTGGTTTTTTAAAAAATACCGGATCAATCTCTCTTTGGCATCTTGGCCTTTGGCAGCGAAATTAGCTAAATTTGGAATTCCGTTATTGTTTACAGAGCTTTCATACCTGCTTTTGTCTTATGCTGACCGTTTTATGATCATGGCGTATCAGGGTGAAGAGGCTGTTGGGCTCTATTCCGTTGGTTATAGTCTTGCTTCCTATGTTAGTGATATGTTGATGTTTTCACTAATGTACGCAGTTGTTCCAATTTATGTGGCTCTTTACCGACAGCAAGGGCGGGAGGCAACGGAGGATTTTCTAAATAAGTGTCTTCATTATGTGATGTTGGCGGTTATTCCCATTGCGGTTGGCTACTATGTGATTTCCTACAATTTATTTGTTGTTCTAGCGTCTGAGAAATATGCGGTCGCTGCTGATTTTTCGCCCATTATTTTGCTGGGGGGGTTGATTCTGGGTGTTAACAGCATATTGAATGCCGGCCTGTATCTGAAGAAAAAGACAGTTATGATTCTACTGATTATGCTGTCAGCTGTTGTGATTAATATTCTCCTCAATATCTACCTTATTCCTCTATACGGGCCTTCAGGTGCAGCATACGCGACGTTAGTCTCCTGTGTGGTTGTTGTCCTGCTCACTATTATTGCATCATACCGCTATATCACCGTTACGATACAGCCCCTGAGCTTAATTTATTATCTTTCTCTTTCTGGTTTAATGTTTGTAATAATTACTCAGATTAGCTTGCAAATCCTGTGGGTTGATATGCTTGCAAAGGTCGTTGTGGCAGGGGCTGTTATCGCACTGGGTGTGCTTTTAAAAGAGCGTGAGTTACGGGGTAAGTTAAAAGACAGATTTTCTTGAGTGGTGAGTACCATGTATTCTATATGACGATAAACTACGCTTCGTATGGTGCACTCCTCTCTTGATTACCATCCTAACTCTTGCTTTTTTAGTTTGAATGAGAGGAACTTCTTGCTGTGGTCAGATTGGACTTGTTCTAGAAATTTCTTTTTGTAATGGAGGTGCAGCCGGTCATATACCCAGTTGGGAAGTTGCGCCAACAAGGCAGAATTTATTTTCATTTTAAACAACTCAGTTGAGTTGAGTATCTCTTCCTTGTTGATGGACATTTTTTTGTCTAGTGTATTGCCATAGCTCGTATTTTTCTTGAAATGATCTTCCAACATGGATTCGTTAAAGTCAATTTCAAGAAAGTCACATAGTTGAATAATGGTAGTTTTTTTATCTCTCACTTGGTCTTCGAAGTGAATGATATGGACGTTATTATTATCCCAGACCTTTTCAACCTGTGACATATCAGTGAAGTATTTTAATTGTAATTTTAATAGGTTGGTCTTGTAATGCCCATCACTTGTATGATTGTTCAGCGCGACTGTTGACCGTATGTTGTCGACCATTTCACGCAGAATAATGATATATTTTGCATCATCAAATTCATGGTAGAGGTCATTCAGGACGATGTCACTTTTTTGAATCCAGTAACGTTTTTGTTGTTGTTCCGCATATTTGTCCATCATTGTGCGAAAAAATGAGAAGTAATCAGGCTGTCTGAATTCGTAAAAATAGCTTTTGTCTATATTTGTAATTTTAAAAAAATCAGTTTGGGAAAAACATTCCAAGAAACCAATATAGTTTTCTGGAATATTAAGGTCGCCAAAAATAATCGGCATATGGAATAATATGTCACTGGCTTCAAGTATTCCAAAATGATCCGGGTGTTGTACCGCTGCGATATCTTTATGGTTGGCAATGATATTTGATAGCCATTTGGTTCCCGATCTATTTCTTCCTAAGACAAATATTGGTAAAGCCATAAAAAACCTTTTATTTATATGAATATGTACGTTTATATCATGTGAGTTTACCACCCAATCTTCTGTTTTGGCGATGTTTTTGGCAATGCGGTGCTTGTCTGATAGGGTGGGGCAAATATTTCTATGCGGTCACGACATTGTAGTAGATTATTGCGTATAAACATTGTGTTTTTAATTAATTTTGAATAGTTATGGAGATGTCTAGATAACGTACCTCTGGGGTGTTCCAGTATCTCGATGTTTTATTAAGAGATGGCCTTATCTAGAAAAATATATGCTTGGTGAAGTAAAATCAATTATTCATATGCTCCTTCCGTATCTCCTTTTTGGTGGCGGGATCTTCATGATGTTTTTAACGATATTTAAAAAGGCAGAATGGGGTCTATTTCTTCTCATCTTTTTAATTCCTCAACCAAATATTTGGTATAAATTTCATGTTTTTCCACTCGGAAAAGACTTTATGGATCTTCTGTTTTTTTCTGTCCTGTTGGGTTTGATTTTTAACAAAGAGGGAATTAAAGCAGGACGAAATGGGGTTTTTCTTATCTTTTTTGTCATGATCAGCTATTTTGCGCTTTGGAATTCGAGTATACGGTTTGACCTTCCCTCACCGATTACACTTGATAGTCGCCTACTGTCTGAATGGAAAAATTATGCACAGATGATTCTGCTCTATTTTTTGGCGATGAATATCACCAGAGACGAAGAGCAGCAGAAAACGATGATTATCATACTGACCGTTGCCATACTCATTCTTGGTGTGCGTGACTTCCGTAATTTTTCTGCGGCAGCGTCATTTTCATATGAAAAACGTTCGATGGGGCCATTTTTTTATGTAGGCCTTGGCTCCAACCAATTTGCAGCATTTATTGTACATTTTAGTGCCGCATTGCTTGGTTTATTCCTCGTCGATAAGCATAAGATTAGGCGGCGGCTTTATCTTGCAGCACTCCTTTTTTGTCTTCATCCTCTATTTTTTGCCTATTCACGAGGCGCTTATCTTGCGGCATTTGTTGCGCTAGCCTTCTATGGCGTCATTAAGAAACGTAGTTTGCTTGTGATGCTTGTTGTCATTGCTTTCTTCTGGGAGGTACTACTGCCATCATCAGTTATTGAACGTATTGCGATGACTCAAAATGAGAGTGGTGAAATAGAAAGCTCTGCGGCGCAGAGACTGGTGCTTTGGGAGCATGCGGTTGAAACGTTTAAAGCGTATCCAGTATTTGGTGTCGGGTTTAATGGTTTTGGGTTTACGCTGCCAAAAGACGCGACTCTGACAGATACCCATAATTTTTACCTAAAAACACTTTGTGAGCAAGGTGTTGTTGGTATTGTCTTCTTTGCTATTTTATTATTGAAAGCATTTTCATCAGGTTGGCGTCTCTATAAAATTGGTCGTAGTGATTTCCATCGTGGGTTGGGGTTGGGTTTGACGGGCTGTGTTTTGGCTCTGATGACGACCAATTTATTTGGGGATCGTTGGTCATACTATATATTGGGCGGATATTTTTTCATTCTCTGGGGGATAGTCGATAGAGCAATTCTTCTTTCTGAGAATAAAGATGAATCCGCCATGGAGTTACAAAAAAAATCTCATTCTATGTTGTCGCATGGAGATAAAGTGTCAATGCGAGCCAATGAAATAGTTAGAAGGCCATAATATGACAAAAACACACCCTTTTAAGCGAGTTAGTGTCATCATTCCTGCGCTTAATGAAGAAGAAAATATTGAAGACTGCATATTGTCTCTTCAGTCACTGGATAAGATGGATATGGCGGTTGAAATTATTGTTATTGATAATGGGTCAACTGATGCCACCTTCGAGATTGCTAGTAAAATGGGGGTTAAAACCCACCTCTTGAAAGATGTTAATGTGGCCGCACTTAGAAATTACGGTGCTTCAATTTCAACGGGTTGTTTATTGGCCTTTTTGGATGCTGATTGTATTGTTGCGGAAGATTGGTTAATGCAAGCGATCGATACCATTAATAAAGAGGATGCTGATGCTGTTGGGAGTGTGCATGAAATCCCATATAGTTCGAATTGGGTGGGACGAGTTGCGGAGAAGCTTGGAAGTAAAAAAAGTGGAGTGAACGCCAAATATATTCCTTCTGGAAACTTTATTATTAAACGGGCCAGCTTTGAAATGATTGAGGGGTTTAATGGTGACCTTGAAACCTCAGAGGATGTGGATATATGCTATCGATTAATGAAAACGGGCGGGCGTATTTTTCTTAATCCAAAAATACGTGCTCTTCATTATGGGGCCCCAACAAGTGCAAAGGAGATGTTTCTTAGAGAACTGTGGCATGGGAAAAGTGTGTTTTTTGCTTTTTTGAGTGATATTGCTACGGCGCGAAATTTTCGAGAATTGCGTAGTGCCAGAAACCTTCCGTTGGTTATGTTTAGTCTTATTAATCTACTGTTTATTATTGCAGCCATTATAGGGTTGTATGGCCTGTTTTTGAATCAGTATGAATTGTTGATTTATAGTGTTGGTGGCTACCTGTTACTCAATTTAGTGGTTACACTCAAATTTTGGAAAATGGTAAAGAGCGATTTTATATCGATCTATTGTTATATGGCTATTTATGGTTTTGCACGTGCGCTAAGTGTTTTGCGTTCAATCGTGGGTAGCGTGTTTAAAAAAAGAAAGACGGCATAAGTTTCTAAGTTGTGTCTATAACCACTATCGGTTTTAAGTGTTTGGAAATATATAAAGATGGATGTCAGAAAAAATAAGAACGTTGTCGCTTTGATGTATCATGCCATTGCTCCAGAAAGGACAAAGGATACCTATACTATATCGTATCCCGATTTTAGAGAGCATATGAATTATCTGTCTGAACATGGGTATACCTGCATTCTCGCTGACGAGTATCAAACGTCTCTTCTCGGCAAGAAAACGCTTCCTCAAAAAACCGTTTTACTCACCTTTGATGATGGACATGCTTCTGACTACCATGTGGTATTACCCGTGCTAAAGGAGTTTGGTTTTTCGGCGACATTTTTTGTGACAACGGATTGGATTGATACGCCTGGTTATATGACCTCATCTGAGATTGCTGAGCTTAAGGCTTCGGGTATGTCGGTGCAGTCTCACGCTAAAACACATGTTTTCTTAAATGAGCTTGATTGCAAGGGGATTGATGAAGAACTTGCGGATTCAAAAAAGCGCCTAGAGAGAATCATTGGCGATGAGGTTATTTACATTTCATTTCCAGGTGGTCGCTATAATGATGATGTTATCATATGTGCTAAAAAATTGGGCTACAGGGGACTGTTTACCTCGGTTCCATTCTCATTGTCTGTAGATGAACCTCTGTTTTTAGGTGGAAGGCAAAGCATGAAGTATACGTCTGCTGTACTCAATTTTCATAAAGTGATGAACCCCGGGTATACGGAAAAGCTACTTGTAACTTGGCGCCACACAGCAAAGAGTTTATTAAAGATGTTGATTGGTAACCGGTTATATTACAAGCTCTGGAAGAGCGTTATGAAAGAGTAAAATAAACAAAAAATTTGTTTCTTGCGTTTCGACCCTTCATAAATAGTCAGCCCTGAAAAACTACTGAAATCAGACTGTCGGTTATCCAGAAACTACCTCAAAGGCCTCTTCTTGGGGATCAGATTAATCTGTTGATGGATTCCGCCTAGAATCTGAGAAAGCGGTTGATTACTTTTTTCTGCTTGGCTTTTTATTGGTTACGGTAGCAGGTTAGCACTGAGAAATCTGTTCTGGTTAACTCAAACTGGATATCTTGTTAAGCACATTTTCAAATTCCACCGGTGCTACGTCCTCTAGCATTGTATGAAAACGACGTGAATTGTAATAAGCAATATACAGCCACATCTCGGCTACTGCCGAATCTCTGGTTTGGTACACATTTCCCGTTAGTCACTTTCGTTTCAAGCTACTGAAGAAACGTTCTGTCGGTGCATTGTCCCAGCAATTACCCTTGCGGCTCATTGAGCATCCAAAAAGCCTAGCATGCTGCTAGGCTTCCTTGATGGGTATAGCATTGCAGATGAATGTTTATTTAATTAAAGAGGATTCAATTCCGCCGCACTGGGTGGGGCTTTTGCTGTGCCATTGTATTCAAACGCACCAATAGAAATCTCTCCCTCTCCCCCTCGAGGAATACCAACTTGATCATGGGTAATTGAAAGTGTGGTTATGACACCAGAATTGTGGGCAGGAGATGTCTCACCTATGGTATAGCTATTTTCACCTAGATTATTTATCTGGGGATTATCATTAGTTAGGTTCGATGTGCTCCATGATGGTGCTGTTGCTGGTGTGTTATCACCACCGTTGAACCATAAATTACCATCTTTTTCTCCAGGCTCTTTCCAATATTGCGATTGGTATGGAAGATTATTGGTATCAACAATAATGTTATTTTCAAATTCCCAAGTTCCACCAAAATTCCACTCAGGATTGCCTTGATCCTGAATATTCAAAGCATAACCATTTTCACCTGACTCACCATAGCCATAGATTGTGTTATTAATAATTTTTATATTTGAGCGAGTCGTTTTTTTCACGACACGAATTGCAAAATGGTGTCCTGCACCAGTGCATGTTGGTATCTCTAGGCCGGTATTTACCATGAGGTTGTTATATATTTCAATAGGCATAGACAAACAAGGGTCTGTTGAGCCACCTGAAGATATATTTACACCACCGCCCACCTGATTAATAACAACGTTATTATGGATTTTCATGGTACCGTAAAAATCACCACAGACACCTTCATCATAGACGTGTAAAGCGTGGTGGGCCTTGTTGTCATGTAGATAATTCCAGCCTAGCTCGAAAGACTCAATGCTAAAGCCACCACGGTTAGAGATATAAAAGACATGGTGTAGTTTGGAGGTCGTATCACAACCAAAGTCATGAATGTAATTGCCGTACACCTTTATGCCACCACCAGCAACATTGTTGCCTGACAGGTTGGATCCACTGATGGCACCTCCCTGTCCATCAGCGCAGCCACCGGGGTAGTTACTGATTTCATTACCAACAGCCCTCATGCCTTTAAATGTATGAATACCGTTGCCATTTGTCTGAATTTCTATCTTTGAAAAATTCCAGTATTCAGAGGCATAATTGAAGTTGTGAATGCCACGGTGTGTTGGATCCTGCACCAAGACGCTTGCTCCAGGGTAAGCGGCAATTGTGTAGGGTCGATCAGCAGTCCCTATTAAAGATTTGATCATTAACCCCCCCCCGGTGTGTGTTACGCCATCGGTAGCATAGACAATGTCACCAGAATTAAGTTTTCGGCCTGCACCTGATCCAACATAGGCCAGCGTTTGCCATGGATTATCCCAAGACCCATCATTAGAATCGCTACCACCTTGTGTAACAAAGAAAATATTACCATCTCTGATGACGAATGGCAGCGCATTGGACAGTGTACCGTTGACGACGACATGAATGTTGTTTGCACCATCAGCCACGGTAGCTGGAATAGAAAATGAAATAGCTTGCATCTTTTGATGGGTGTAGAGGTCTGCTGGGCCGCTTGCATTTGTGCCATCAGCCTTCGCCCATGTATATACATGGGCGGCCTCTTCGTTGCCGATATAGACTTTTGAATCACCTTGCAAATCGCCAAGGTTATTGCCCCAGATTGTGACAATTGCACCCGAACCTAGCCCATCACCTAAACCAGTTTTGGGGCCGCTATTAATATCTGAAAAATGGAGTACAGGTATCAAGGCAAAAGCAGCAGGTGCCATGAGCAATAAAGTAGCTGCCATTAAAAGTTTATTAAAAAACATAATACTGTGTCGATTTATCATGGAGTGTCTCACTCTTAAGGTTCTCAATAGCCTATGGGTATTAAATTTCACCGATTAGTGTTTAGATCTTAGCATCAAACCACGGGTCGCTCTCATAGCTAGGTACAACAATAGCATAAACTCTTAGGAGAAAAAGTTATGCTAGCTATGTCACATTTCGGTAAAAAAGCACTGTTATTTACCGGTATTTCATTGATTTGCGACTGTGCTCACGCTCAAAGCTAAGATAGTAACCCGTACACCTTACTACTATAGGTAATTTGAGTTGGTAAGCCCCCAGGTTGGGTTGGATTGAGCAAATAACAACCAGAAAGGGAGCTAGCTTCAAAAGCTATCTTGTCAGTTTTTCCACCTTAAAAGTGGCTGAAAAATTGAAGTTCAACCCTTAGTATTAAGATATGATCTTGCTCTCAATATTTGAAAAAATACTTTCAGAGCCATAGATATCGTAGGTGGTCACGGCGAAGTAATATGTATTTGCATCCAGTGAGTCGGTTGTGTACTGAGTGACTAAATTGTCGGTTATTACTGCCAATACTTTTAAGTTGTTGGCATCAGTCCCATAGTAAATTCGATAACCAGAAATTTCACTCATTGCAAGAGTGGTATTGTCCTCCCTCTCTACGGGGCTTGACCAGTTTAGAGTAACGCTTTTATTTGCAGCGGGTGGCTGATCTGGACCTGGTGATGCTGATGTCGAGGGGGACGAGCCGCCACAGCTAATCAATACTGTGCAAAGAAGAAAGGTAATTGTGAATTTGTTGATAGCATTTAGTGGGCTCATGATCTCTCCCATTAATAATGGGTTTTGATGTTCGTTATTGTCAATTATCGCATGCTTCCTGGAAATATTGAGGGTATTTCTGGTAAGGGGGCGATCGTACTTTAGTATTGTGGTGCCCGTCACAAAAATGAGGAAGGTCTTTGTTTGTCGTGAGGGTAGTCTAGTGCTCTATTAGCCTAATAAATTAGGGTTCGGTGCTCCTGTGGCGTCCCGCAGTGGCGTGGGTCCAGTTGGCAGGGATAGCTAACCGCATGAGTTTTTTAAAGGCGTGAGTCAGTAAGGGGCGCTTTGAATAGCTCCCTTAATGCTCTGCCAGGTAATTGATATTTTGAAAAGGCGTGTCACTGTCATAGTGGCATGTGGCAGGCTGTTGCTGCTTTATCCACTCCTGTACCCGTCGTTCACCACGGTTGAGGTAAGCTGACAGTGAGGGTTCAAGTGAACGGTGCATCAGGCAGAAGAGGGGTTGTAACCCCCTAGGGGACTCCACCACCGCCAATCGTGATTGAGGCTGTTTGTTTATTGTCTCAATAAGTCGCGCCACTAGGTCATCAGGCAGCTGTGGTGTATCGCAGGGGCAGAAGAGCAGGTAGTCTGCATTGCACTGGCTAAAAGCGGTGGCGATGCCGGCAAGCGGGCCTCTAAAGTCAGCCCATAGATCGCTGAAGAGTGGGTGGTTGTACTGTTGATAACGCGCCTGGTTTCGGTTGATGTTGATGATTAACCGTTTG
>Ga0256834_1000452_pt1 | contig 29672 bp, 27 predicted proteins | sample 4281140metaG_FD_190536 | JGI IMG/M metagenome (GOLD analysis project Ga0256834, IMG submission 190536) | Hydrothermal vent microbial communities from East Pacific Rise, Pacific Ocean - 4281-140 | ecosystem: Environmental > Aquatic > Marine > Hydrothermal vents | place: Pacific Ocean: East...
TGATGAAGAGGGTGCCGCGCTCCTGGAGGTTGAAGAGCGAGTAGCCCAGCGCCTTGCCGTTCTCCATCGAGATGAGCGCGCCGTTGGCCCGGTGCTCGACGTTGCCGACGAAGGGGCGGTAGGCCAGAAAGGAGTGGTTCATGATCCCCTCTCCCTTGGTGTCGGTGAGAAACTGGGTCCGAAACCCGATGAGCCCCCGGGCGGGGATCTCGAACTCGATGCGGGTGGTGCCGTCGGGCATCGGGTTCATCGAAGTCATCTCTGCCTTGCGGCGGCCGAGCTTCTCGATCACCGCGCCGCTATACTCTTCGGGAACGTCGATCACCAGGTGTTCGTAGGGCTCCAGCCTCACGCCGTTCTCTTCGCGGATCACCACTTCGGGGCGGGAGATGAGAAACTCGAACCCTTCGCGACGCATGTTTTCGGCCAGGATGGAGATCTGCAGCTCGCCGCGGCCGGAGACCTTGAAGCTCCCTTCGCCCTGCTGCTCCAGCCGCATCGCGATGTTGGTCTCCATCTCCTTCTCGAGCCGCTCTTTGAGCTTGTTGGCGGTGACGAACTTCCCTTCACGGCCGGCGAAGGGGCCGTCGTTGACGCTGAAGATAACTGAAAGCGTCGGCTCTTCGATATGCAGGGGATCGAGCGGCTGCGGATCGTTTGGATCGGTGATCGTGTCTCCCACGTCGATCTCGTTGAATCCGGCGATGGCGACGATGTCGCCCGCTTCGGCTTCGTCGATCTCGATGCGCTCGAGTCCCAGAAATCCGATCAGCTTGCTGACGCGCCCCTTTTTCCGCTCACCGTCGGCCTTGGCCAAAAGCACCTGTTCGCCCGCCTTGAGGCGGCCGTTAAAGATCCGGGCGATTCCGATACGGCCGACGTAGTTGTCGTAGTCGAGGGTGAAAACCTGGGTCTGCAGCGTATTGTCGGCACTCCCTTCGGGGGCGGGGACATACTCCAAAATCGCCTCGAAAAGCGGCGTTAGATCCTCGTTTTCATCCTCCATGTTCCATTTGGCGTATCCGTCGCGGGCCGCGGCATAGAGCACCGGGAAGTCGAGCTGGGTCTCGTTCGCCTCCAGCGCGACCAGCAGGTCGAAGACTTCGTCGACGACACGTTCCGGCTCGGCGGCGGGCTTGTCGATCTTGTTGACGACGACGATCGGACGCAGACCAAGCTCGATCGCCTTTTTAAGGACAAACTTGGTCTGGGGCATCACCCCCTCCTGTGCATCGACGAGCAGCAAAACGCCGTCGACCATCTTGAGCACCCGCTCCACCTCGCCGCCGAAGTCGGCGTGGCCGGGGGTATCGATGATGTTGATCTTGAAATCGTTGTAGCGGATGGCGGTGTTTTTGGAGAGAATCGTGATGCCGCGCTCTCTCTCGATGTCGTTGCTGTCCATGACGCGCTCGGCCACCTCTTTGTGGGCCTCGAAAGTCCCCGACTGCTGCAGCAGTCCGTCGACGAGGGTAGTTTTGCCGTGGTCGACGTGCGCGATGACGGCTATGTTTCTGATGTTTTGCATCTTTATGTAGTCCTGTTGTAGTGGAGTTTATTTTGGCAGGGCTCGAAAGAATCCTTCAATTCGCGCAATTATATCCAAATTTCCTTCAGGTCGGCCATCTTTTGAAAAATAGTGTTTTGTCGCTTTGAATAAGTGTAGATATGGAACGGAGTTTGCTTGTTCCAATTTACGACAACTCCGTCTTGACGGATACAAAAAGGCGTCACATGGCTTCACTTGCCCTTGCACCGCTAATTTCCATGTTGAAAGAGATGCAAATAGAGATAGATACGTCGTCTCTTTCCAAAAACGAGTCCGGGCTTTTCAGGGATCTTTTGAAGCTTCTCGAAAGTGAAAGCCAGGATCCAAAAGCTCTAAAGTCGCTGATCGAACAGCTTGAAAAGGAGGCTCCCGCAAAAAAAGAGATCTCTATAAACCAGACGCTAAAGCTTCCGGAAGATAGCGAAAAACTCTATCCGGTAGAGATAAAAAGAGAACAGAAAAATCAGGAACCGGAGTCCAAAACCGTCAAAAAAGAGCCTCTTTACTCCTCCTCTTCTTTTGTAGCCGATCTTCGAAACAGCGAAGTTTTCGAACAGTTGGCAAAAAGTGAACCTTTAGTAAAAAGCGAACCTTCAAAACCGAATAGAGATATCGACGCCTCAAAAGAACGGGAGAGTGTTCTTTATGCACGCCACTCCTCCTACACCTTTTTGAAAAAGGAGAGTGAAGAGACGAGAGTCGTACATGAGCTCCGCTCTTCCGCGACGCTCGGAGATCTCCTTAGCCGTGCAAACGAAGCGGGACTCGAAATTGTCGATTTCGATATTGAGATCAAAAAAGAGAGTAAAAGCCAACTCAAGCCGGAGTTGCAAAAAACTGCCACACCTGCATATACACTTTTTCAATATCCGGAACGCATATCCCAAAGTGCATCCGAAGTTGTAATGCCGACATACAATTACAATAGTTACAATAGCAGCGATAACGATATCGGTAAAAAAATCGAACCGTCCGCAAAGAGACTTACTCCGCTGCAAAACCTGCTTGTAGAACCTGAAGTCAAAAAAACCGCACCGCCGAAAACCGAAAGCATCGGTAATATAAAGATTGAAAAAACCGGAAGCGATTTCGCTTCACTCGCATCGAATATTCAAAACCTTCTTGATTCACAATCCAAAGACTCCGGTCGTATCGAAAAAGCATCCTCTTTTTTACGGGAGACTCCAAAGCAGGAGGAGAGCGTAGAGTACAAAGCGAAGCCTGATAGTGCTCCGGCAAAATCGGAAAACCTCCAGATTAGTTTTCCGGAAATAAAATCGACCTCTTCAGAGCAGTTGACGCAAAAGATAGTCGACGCAAAAGCGACTCTGAAACACTTTGCACAGAATCTGCAAGAACAGGTGCAAAACTACAAACCCCCATTTACAAGAATGCAGATTTCGCTCGATCCCAAAGAACTCGGTAGCGTAGAGGTGACCATGGTGAGCCGCGGAAACAACCTTCATATCCAGGTAAACTCCAATCCTACCGCTATAGGGATCATGGCGACTCACGGAAACGAGCTAAAAAACCAGCTCGTCTCCATGGGCTTTACGGATGTACAGATGCAGTTCAGTATGAACCAGCAACAGCAGCAAAACAGGCAGCAACGCCACAATATGGGCGGCGGCTACAAAGAGGTAGAAGAGATTCCGGACTTTTACGAATCTCTTGATCTGATCGTACCGCACTATGTATAAAGGATGATTCATGGAAATAACCGACACTCTCAACACACCGACGGCAATAGGAACTACTACAGATACTGTAGAAAATCCCGACGGAATACTCGGAAAGGACGACTTTTTGCAACTGCTTCTAATAGAGCTGCAATACCAGGATCCCACCGACCCGATGGATAGCGACAAAATTCTTACACAAACTGCCGAGCTCGCCAGTCTCGAAGCTGCCGACAATACAAACAAAGCTCTCGAAGATCTTTCTGCCACGCTGACTCAGACCTCTTCGCTATCGGCGATTTCGGCTATCGGAAAGATGGGTTCACTCGGTACCCAGTCAATCTTCCTGCCCGAAGACGGCGACACCACGTTCGAACTCTACTTTCCCCAGGAAGCTACCGCAGGAACCGTCGAAATCAAAGATATCAACGGAAACAGTGTACGTACATTCGACTTCGAATCTCTTCCGAGCGGAATCAACGCATTCAATTGGGACGGTACCGATGACAGCGGCAATCGACTTCCTTCAGGCAGCTACAGCATAGAAGCCAACTATACGACACCGACAGGAGAGTCGGAGTGGACCACCTTTGGAATCTATCCCATCGAATCGGTCCGTTTCGAAGGTTCGGACGCCTATTTGAAAATGGGATCGCAATACTATCCGCTCGACTATGTCGTCGAAATATACGAAGGGTAGATTATGAATCGGTCGTTCTACAACGGAGTTGCCGGAACCAAGAGCTATCAGTACGGTCTCGATACACTGGCGAACAATATAGCCAATGTCAACACACCTGGCTTCAAGGGAAGAAATACCGAGTTTTCAACTCTTTTTGAGCAGACTCTTCAAGAGACATCTACCCGGTCCGTCAGCAGCCAGGTGGGGCTTGGAAGTCGGGTCGGAGCAACAGCCCTGGATCTTACACAGGGCTCTCTTGTAGCTACCGACAACACATTCGACCTGGCTATCGGCGGCGACGGATGGTTTGCCATCCAAAGACAGGGTGAAACTTTCTTTACAAGAAACGGATCTTTTTTTATCAGTTCCGACAACTATCTGACCGATGGAAACGGAGGATACGTTCAGGGATTCTCTTCGAATGCCTTTTCACCCGATCCTGCCAATCCCGGATCATATATAGCCTCTCTCGAAGAGTCAGTGCCGACCAACGCCTCAGGAGCGACACAGAGCATCCTTTTGCCCCAACAGGCCACACTTCCCGGTCGTCCGACAGAAAATGCTACTTTCAAAGCGAATCTCAATCCCGAACCTGAAATCGATATAACCCGTGTCGGTATCGATCCGCAAAGCTACACATATATCGTAGATGAAACGGCACAGACTTTTTCCATTTCCGGAAAAATCGAACCGAATGGAGCTATTCTCGATCCAAAGCCGGGTGATACGGTCGATATTACACTAACCAATGCGGCAGGTACCAAAACTTCATTTCTGGCAACACTCGATGAAAATCTGGAGTGGTCGCTTGACGATCAGGATATCGCACTGCTCGATCCACAAACAGAAGGGCCGATAAAAGTCGATGCCGAACTCATTACTACACAGCCTATACCAAATTCGACGGCGTTTCAGATTCCTATACGAACTACAAACGGAGAGTCGGCACTGATCGATATGCAGTTTGAACAGGTTCTGCCGTATGAGCAGGACGGTTCACTCTGGAACAGCGAAATCAGAATACTCCAATACGAAACAGACTACGATCCGCAGCAAACATACGATCCGCAAGAGTACTTCGTAGACGAAGCCGACAACAAAGTCTATAAAATCATCGATCAACAAGAGGGTGTTGTAAGGTTCAATGCCAGCGGAGCGCTTGTAGAAAACAGTATCACTCTGCTGGACAACAACGGAACTCCTCTCAATCTCGATCTTGGCACACCGTACGATCCGCAGATTCCAAATAGCGGATATGACGGACTCTCCTCTCTTGCCAACGTCGCAACCGCGTCGAGCTCCGCCACTCATGACGGTTACGCACCGGGAGATCTCACCGGCTATACGATATCGTCAGACGGTACGATCTACGCGAACTTTTCCAATGGAAAAAGCACAGCCGCTTCACAGCTTCCTATCTTCCATTTTCAAAACGACCAAGGGTTGCAAAGCAGCGGAGATGTATACTTCCAGGCTTCCGCGAACAGCGGTAAGCCGCTTCTGTATACTGATGACACCGGCGAGGTGATTCAAGGAAGCGTCATCTACTCCAACATGCTCGAAAGCAGCAATGTCTCCTTGAATACAGCGCTTACCGAAATGATCGTCATGCAAAAAGCGTTCGACGCCAATGCGAAAAGTATCACCACGAGCGACCAGATGATCAAGGAAGCGATCAATATGAAGAAATAGGAATGAAATTTGCTTGAAGTCTTTAACGATAAAAAGAATAAAAATCAATCTCAAAGGATAATCCCATGATGCGATCACTCTGGGCCGGCGTATCCGGTTTACAGGCTCATCAAATTGCGATGGACGTCGAAGGCAACAATATCGCCAACGTCAACACTACGGGGTTCAAATACAGCCGGGTAAACTTCTCCGATCTTCTGAACCAGACCAGTAAAATCGCAACGGCGCCGCAAGGTGAACTGGGAGGTAAAAACCCTATGCAGGTCGGCCTCGGTACACAGGTCGGATCTATCACCAATATATTCAAACAGGGATCTATTCAGACAACCGACAAAAATACCGATCTGGCGATTCAGGGAGACGGTTTTTTTGTCGTCAGCGCCGACGGAGGAAAAACATACAAATACTCCAGAAACGGCGATTTCGTTTTCGATGCCAACGGAAACTTTGTGGACAACAACGGATACATAGTACAAGGCTGGATGAGAGATCCGAATACAAACCAGATAGATACCACGGCACCTATTCAGAGTATTCAGATACCGCCGGGACTTACCACTCCGGCCAATCCTACATCCATCGTCTCATTGAAAGCCAATCTAAACTCCGGTGACCTCGTCACCAACAAGAGTCTCGTATATACACTCGACGGAAACAACAATACAGACACCGCCGAAGAGACCGCTATCAAAAATGCAATCGGAGATTCGACCGATCAAGCACTCGCACTCGATTTCAAGGTTCAGTACAATTCGCTCGGAGAGTCTCTGCGCATACAGGAAAACGACGCGTTCGCAATTACATACAAAGATGCCAACGGCGCGGTTCTTGATACCAGAACATATGCCTATGACGATCCGAACGACGCCAATACTCCGGTCGCGGACAACACATTTACAACCAATTACGATCTTCTGACGGCTATACAGCAGGATCTCGATAATATCTATGGCGCCGGAAACGCTACGGTAATCGTAAACGAAGACGGTAAATTCGAAATCACGAACAATACCGGAAACGATATTCGCCTCGAGGTAACCGAAGTAGACGCCAACGCCAATCCGACACTGAACACGAATCAGAATGTTCTTGATATCTTCACTCCCCTGACAGGTACGATACCAAACGGCGATTCGAAAATCTCCCAGGCACTATACTCTCCGACACATGCATCGAGTATAGATATCTTTGATTCTCTCGGTACAAAACATACGCTACGGTTCGAGTTTAGAAAGGTTTCACAAAACACCAACGGTTCCGAGTGGAGAATGGTCCTTAGCGTACCTTCGCCGGCCGAAATCAATACCATCGATCCGAAAAACTATCTTGTAGGGAGTATTTCGTTCAATTCGGACGGTTCACTGGCGACATATTCGCCAACCAACCTGAGTTTTACCGGAAACAATGGTTCCTCACCGAAACAGACAGTCAATCTCGACCTTGGAACCGCCGGACTTTTCGATGGAATGACGAGTTTCGACAATCCTTCGAGTACATCCGGAATCAGCCAAGACGGATATCCGGGAGGTGACCTCAACGGTATACGTGTCGATGAAACCGGAACATTGATCGGATCTTTTACGAACGGACGAAGCTTCGGTCTCGCTCAGGTCGCTATGGCAAGTTTCGCCAACAATGAGGGTCTCGAAGCTGATGGCGGGAATGTCTTCATTCAGACATCCAACTCCGGTGATCCTATCATCGGTGCCGCAGCAACCGGAAAACGGGGCATGATAACAGCATCCGCACTCGAAATGTCCAATGTCGACCTGAGCAGGTCTCTTACCCAGTTGATCGTCATTCAGCGAGGATACCAGGCCAACTCCAAAACGATCACCACTTCCGATCAAATGCTTCAGACACTGCTTCAGCTGAAGCAGTAGCCACATCCATGCCGGAGCCTCTCTCCGGCTACCCTCTACCCCAGTCCGTAAATCTCACGATACCGCTGTAATGCGTAACGATCGCTCATTCCCGCAATGAAGTCGGCCACCACACGATCGATCCTCTCACTATCCAAACGTACCTTGTATTCGATCGGAAGAAGGTCCGCATCCTCACTGAGCGCCTTGTAGAGCTTTCGGATACACTCCTTGCCCGCATGCATTTTGCTGACTATTCTTTCATGACGATAGAGCTTTTTAAACAGGATCTTCTTCAATCTTTTTATATCATGCTCCAGGTCACTGTCGAAGCCGACCGGTTTTGGATCAGATGCAGGAATCGTTTTGCAAAGTACCCCCGCTTTTGAAGGCAGATTCGGCCTACTCGAAGCGATAAGTTCGGTAACCAGATGACTGATGAGCATCCCTACGAAACGGTATCTGTGAAGCTTGGTCCCCCGCTTCAGTCCTTCGGAGCGTACCTTTTCGTCGATCATCGCCACCAGATCGTTTTCGATAATATCGTCGAAACCGATCAGTCCAAACTGTATTCCGTCGTCTATATCGTGACTTATATATGCTATCTCGTCGGCATAATCGACGATCATCGCTTCCAAAGAGGGGTGATAGTCGAGTCTGAAAGTCTCTTCATACCATTGACCCAAAAAAGGCTTTTTGTATGGATACGAGTGTTTCAAAACACCTTCGAGTGTCGCGAAAGTGAGATTCAGTCCATCGAATGGAGCATACCTTTTTTCGAGTCTCGTTACGACACGAAAGGATTGGAAGTTGTGATCGAAACCGTATCTGTTTCCACTCTCTTTCAGACATCCGTCAAGTGTATCGCCGCCTACATGACCGAATGGGGTATGCCCGAGATCGTGTGCCAAGGCGATCGTCTCGGCAAGCGACTCCACACACCCCAATGCGTTGGCGATGGCGCGCGCTATCTGGCTTACCTCCAGCGAATGCGTAAGACGTGTACGAAAATAATCTCCTTCATGATTTATAAAAACCTGCGTCTTGTACTCGAGTCTTCTGAAACTGCTTGTATGAATTACTCGATCTCTGTCTCGTGAAAACGGATCTCTGAAATCGTCTATTGCCGGATAGAAGCGATCGGTACATTTCATAAGCTGCCTTTTATTATAATGGGCAAATTCTAACGTAAAAAGGGCAAGCTGTGAAAGTGACATTGATGCATCATACCCCTCTGGAGGTCTGCGCCCATGCCATCAGAACCTGCTGGCAGAGCTTCGACAAAAGCGACGGCGGCGGAGAGAGAGACAGGGAGCTCATAGACAGAGTAGGCAACAAGTTCAAGCATGCAAGTACACTCGAGCACCTCGTATATACATTCTATATCCAGGGAATCAGCAGAGCCGTTTTGCAGGAACTCGCACGCCACCGTATGGCGTCGCTCAGTGTCAAAAGTACCCGCTATACTCTAAAAGAGTTGAAAGAGGAGACTCCTTTCGATACTTCCGACATAAAACGGGCCGAAAAATATATCGTAATGACCGACAGCGCTCTTGTCAACGAAATGAGTATCACGGCACTTGAAAACCTGCGTCAGCTTCTTGTCGCCGGAATCTCCAACGACAAAGCGAAATATGCTCTTCCGGAGTGCTACAAAACAGAACTTACCTGGACGATCAACGCCAGAAGTCTTCAGAATTTTCTGGAACTAAGAAGCGACAAAGCGGCTCTGTGGGAGATACGAGATCTCGCCTACGCAGTCTACGACGCACTGCCTGAAGAGCATCGCTATCTTTTCAACATCAAAACCTACGAATAGAAGTATAGTTTCACACCTTAACTCTTTGGGCGTGAGTGATGGCTACCGCCATCGCATCTGTGATATCGAGCGGTTTTATCTCCCTGTTTATCTTCAGTACACGCTTCACCATAAAGGCTACCTGCTCTTTAGCCGCCTTGCCGTTGCCGGTCAGGGCTTTTTTCACCTGAAGAGGCGTATATTCAGAAAAATTTCCGATCTCCTGCAAGATCTTCAGACTCAAAGCTCCCCGAAACTGAGCCAGCTTCAAAACGGTTTTCGGATTGAAGGCGTAAAATATATCCTCGATCGCCACCTCGTCTACCGTATGACTTTTCAAAACCAGATCCAGACCTTCGACAAGCTCCATAATCTGATGCTGAAGCACCTTCTCTTTGATCTTAATCAAACCGGCCTCTACGAGAACGACCGAACGACCCTCCTTTTTGACAATGGCATATCCGCAATTTCTGCTTCCAGGATCGATTCCCAATATATTCAACTCTTCACCCTCTTATTCACAGTGTGAAAGTTTATATTTTCACACTTCCGTAACCTCATTTTAACGAATTTGAGATAAAATATTCACATACTTTATTCACAGGTTGAAAAATGCTAGGAGACCAGATATTAAGACTTTTGAAGCAGGAAATTCCACAGATCGAATATGAGCGTTACATCAGGCAACTACAGTACGATGAAGAGGCCTCAAGATCCGATATAGCGGTATTTTACGCGCCAAATCCAATCATAGCGAGATGGGTCGATACACGATATGCCGATAAGCTTTCACACCTGTTTGAGCTGAAAACCGGAGTCAAACCGAAAGTGGTTATCGAAGTAAAAAACAGAAAAAAAAGTACCCAGATACCGAAAACAGGTGAATTATCGGAATCTTCCACGACAAAAAGCTCTTCGAAGAGTACGATTTTAAACCCCTCTTACACATTCGAAAGCTTTGTCGTAGGAAGTTCAAACCAGTTTGCTTACACAGCGGCACTGAGAGTGGCCGAAAAGCCGGGAGAACAATACAACCCGCTATTCATCTACGGCGGCGCCGGACTGGGAAAGACACATCTGTTGCACGCAATAGGAAATTTCAACCTCTCGAGGGGAAAACAGGTGATTTTCACTTCACTCGAACAGTTCATGAACCAGTTCACCCACCACCTCAGAAACCACACGATGGACAGATTCAGAGACAAATACAGAAGCTGCGACATTCTTTTACTGGATGATATACAGTTTCTAAGCCGCAAAGAGGAGACGCAAAAAGAGCTCTTTCATACATTCAACGAACTTCACGGAGCCGGCAAGCAGATAGTCATGACATCCGATCAGCATCCAAAAAAGATCGCGGGTCTGGAAGAGAGGCTAAGAAGCCGATTCGAGTGGGGTCTGATAGTCGACATCCAGCCTCCTGAACTCGAAACCAAAATCGCCATCATCAAGAAAAAGTGCGAACTCAACGGTATCCATCTGGATAACGATATCGTCAACTACATAGCGGCAAATATGGGCAACAATATACGGGAAATCGAAGGAATCATCATACAACTGAACGCCTTTGCGAATATGATGAACCAGAACATTACACTCGAATTTGCACAAAACGTCGTCAAAAACCAGCTCAAAGAGCGTACCGAAAATATCACGATAGACGATATCGTAAAAGTGGTCTCGAAAGAGCTCAATGTAAAACCGAGCGAGATAAAGAGCAAAAGCAGAAGCAAAAACATCGTAGCGGCAAGACGAATAGTCATCTATCTTGCCAGATCTTTGACACCGAACTCGATGCCGAGCCTCGCTCAATATTTCGGAATGAAGGATCACACGGCGGTAAGTCACGCTATGAAAAAGATAAACGAACTGCTGGACAAAGATGAGACATTCAAAGCAAAAATAGAGGAACTGAACCACAAGATCACTTCAGCGACGTCACAGTAGAAAAAAGAGTCGAAACGGGCCGTAAAAAGGATACTCTATTTATTTTGAGAGGAAAAAAAGATATAATAGATACCAGTGAAAAAAGGTGAATGAATCAGTCTCTTTAACCTGTTTGAAAACGCCGCAAACTCGCGGCATAAGACCTCTTTTTCACAAAAACACGGCAAACGACTACTGCTACTAAAATTTATAATAAAAATAAAGGAGTTCCGATGAGACTTGCTGTAGCCAAAAGTACGCTCGAATCCCTGCTTATAAATCTTCAGCCGTTCCTTGAAAAAAAGGATACTTCACAGATAACCTCGCATATACTGCTGATAGCCAAAGAGAACGGACTCACCGCAAAGGCTACCGATCAGGAGATAGGGCTGACGATAGATACGGAACATGTAAGCATACAGATGGAGGGAAAGGCTACGGCAAACGGAAAGAAGCTTCTTGACATCGTTCGTATTTTGAAAGAGGGAGATATCGTTCTTGAGACGATCGAGGATACTCTGCATATAAAGCAGGAGCACTCGAAATTCAAACTTCCGATGTTCAATTCTGACGAGTTTCCCTCTTTTCCGGAGATAGACTCTCTTCCTTCGATAGAACTCGACTCGATGCAGCTTATCCAGATGTTCAAGAAAGTTTCACCGGCGATCGATACGAACAATCCGAAATATGAACTCAACGGAGCACTTCTGAATATCAAAGAGAACGAGATCGACATAGTCGGTACCGATACAAGACGACTTGCAATAGGAAAGATAGAAAACAGCAGCGGAACTACTCTCTCAATGATAATTCCGAAAAAGGCGATAATAGAGATTCAAAAACTATTTTTCGATCAGATCGAGATCCACTACGACGAGACGAATCTGATAATTACAGCTCCCGGGTACTACTTCTTCACAAGACTCATAAACGGAAAATATCCCGACTACGAGCGCATCATTCCAAAAAGCGTCAAATACTCTGTCACACTCCCGAAAGCAAAGATCACCGAAGCGATAAAACAGATAACGACCATTTCACAAGAGATAAGAATGACGTTCGAGCCGGACTCCATAGTCTTCAAGAGTCTCGGAGACGAAAACTCGGAAGCGCAGACAGAGATTTCGATAGATACGGGATTTGAAAACAGATTCGTTCTGGCTGTAAACAGCAGATATCTGCTCGATTTTCTAAGCAATATAGATACGGAAACATTTACAATGGGCTTGAATGAGCCGAATCTTCCGTTCATCGTCGAAAGTCAAAACTTCTCGACAGTCATAATGCCTATAATCATTTAAGGATTCAGATAGATGAGTAACCAAAACTACGGTGCAAGCAACATCAAAGTCCTTAAGGGGCTTGAAGCGGTTAGAAAACGACCCGGTATGTATATCGGGGATACTTCGGTAAAAGGTCTTCACCATCTCATATACGAAGTAGTAGACAACGCCATAGACGAAGCTATGGCCGGATATTGCGACAAGATAAAAGTGACACTCAAAAAAGACGGCAGCGCGGTTATAAGCGACAACGGAAGGGGGATACCTACCGATATTCACCCGACCGAAAAGGTTTCCGCAGCGACCGTCGTACTTACTGTATTGCATGCCGGTGGAAAGTTCGACAAAGATACGTACAAAGTCTCAGGAGGTCTGCACGGGGTCGGTGTAAGCGTGGTAAACGCACTGAGTTCCAAGCTTCACATGACCATCTTCAGAGATGGAAAGATTCATGAACAGGATTTCGAAAAAGGTATACCGCAAAACGAATTGACAGTTACCGGAAATACCAGAAAAACCGGAACCACTATCCAGTTCTGGCCGGATAATGAAATCTTCGAAACAGTCGAATTTCAGTTTGAAATACTATCCAGGCGATTCAAAGAGCTCGCCTATCTCAATCCGCGCATATCGATTACATTCGAGGATGAGAGAATCGGCAAGAAAGAGGTTTACCACTTCGAGGGCGGTCTGCATCAATTTGTCATGGATATGGCCAAAAAGGAGCCGATCTGTTCCGTTATTGGTTACTCCGAAAAGGTAGACGATATAGAGGTGGATATAGCCTTCGAGTATACATCGGCATACGATGAAAAACTGCTCAGTTTCGTAAACAACATCAGAACTCCGGACGGCGGTACTCACGAGAGCGGTTTCAGAGCCGGTCTTACAAGGGCGGTGAGCAGATATCTGCAGGACAACGCGAGCGCCAGGGAAAAAGATACCAAAATAAGCGGAGAGGATGTCAGAGAGGGCCTGGTCGCCGTTGTAAGCGTACGTGTTCCGGAACCGCAGTTTGAAGGACAGACAAAAGGAAAACTCGGCAGCAGTTACGTAAAACCTCTGGTTCAAAAGCTCACTTACGAAAAACTTACAAAATATTTCGAAGAGAATCCAAACGACGCGAAAGCCATTATGCAAAAGGCTCTTCTTGCGGCCAAGGGGCGAGAAGCGGCCAAAAAGGCGAGAGAGCTGACTCGCCGTAAAGATGCTATGACTGTCGGTACACTTCCCGGCAAGCTTGCGGACTGCCAGAGCAAGGATGCAACGATAAGCGAACTCTACCTGGTGGAGGGTGATAGCGCCGGCGGTTCGGCAAAACAGGGTAGAGACAGGGTCTTTCAGGCGATTTTGCCGCTTAAGGGAAAGATTTTGAATGTAGAAAAGGCCCGTCTCGACAAGATATTGAAATCGGACGAGATAAAAAACATGATCACGGCTCTTGGATGCGGTATTGGAGAAGAGTTCAATCCGGACAAACTACGTTACCACAAGATCATTATCATGACCGATGCCGACGTTGACGGTAGCCATATTCAGACTCTTTTGCTGACATTCTTCTTCAGATTCCTCAGACCGGTTATCGAAGAGGGATATCTCTATATCGCCCAGCCGCCACTTTACAGGTACAAAAAGGGAAAACAGGAGATCTATCTAAAAGACGACAAGGCTATGAACGAGTTTCTTATAGAAAGAGGGATAGATGCACTCGATGTCCAGGGAATGGGCACAAAGGATCTGACAGAGCTTTTCAAACTCGTCGCATACTACAGAATGACCCTGAAAGAGCTGGACAAACGCTTTTCGCTGGTGGAGATCGTACGTTACCTGATTGAGCATCCGGATCTGCTCGCACTTGACAACCAGGCGCTTTTTGAAGAGATAAAAGCCTATCTCGATACCCGCGGATACAATATTCTGAACAAAAATATCAATGATGAGTCGATTCATCTTTATGTTCAGACCGAAGAGGGACTTGAAGAGATAATTATAGACGATCAGCTATTTACAAATCCGTTTTACAACGAAGCGAGATATATTTTCGAAAAGATAAGTGAAAGGGATCTTTCGATTTTCAATGGAAAAGATCTTCTTGAAATGCTCGAGGAGATCGAAAAGAGTGCTAAAAAAGGTGCATATATACAGCGATACAAGGGTCTTGGAGAGATGAATCCGGAGCAGCTGTGGGAAACTACCATGAATCCGGAGAACAGAAGACTTTTGAAAGTAGCGATCGATGATGCGGAAAAAGCGAGTGACGTCTTTACTCTCTTTATGGGTGACGAGGTGGAGCCGCGTCGCCAATATATCGAAGAGCATGCGAAGGATGTCAAGCACCTGGATGTATAACTGATGCTCTATTCCGAATCTCAAGAGCGGGCCAGACGTTTTCGTCTGGCACTCAGAATGGGTATACCCATTCTTCTTCTCATAGGTGTTATCGTAACCTATATCGTAAAACAGAACCGGTTTGTACCCTCCGAGTTCGAGATCGTATTGATCGTTGCCGTTTTGTTTATTTCGACGTATTTCCTTTTTTTTCTGATAAATCTCGGGCAGGCCGAAACCTACATAGACAGGATGACCGGTGCTTTCAACAGAACTTCCCTTCTCGATGTACTAAAAAGCAGATCGCGCTCGAGAGGTGATTACAGTATAGTATTGCTTAGAGTGGACAACCTTCCTTTTATAAATGACCATTACGGTATAGACAGAGGGGATAAAATACTTAAAATACTTATACATCTGCTGGACGAATTTCTGAAGATCAATGATATAAAAGAGCCTGTCATAGGAAGATATCACGGAGGTGATTTCATTATCGGGCTTCCTGTGGATATGCAAAAGAGTATAGAGCTTATGAAGGAGTTCGAATCTACCTATCATGAAATCGGCCAGATCGGAGTCGAATACAGATATGTAGCTATGGACAGGGATCAGTCTTCCGATATATCTACCATGATAAATCATCTATACGATACTCTTTCGCAACAAATAAGCCATCCTCAGCAGAAGCAGAAAGAGGAGAAAAAGATCAATCCGAGAACTCTCGAGTATGAAATAGTTGATGCCATAGAGAGTGAAAAGATTGTTTTGCACTATATTCCTACATTGAATACCGAAACGGAAGAGATCGATCTTTTTGAGGTCGGAGTGAGATTGAAAACTTCGCAAAGCGGTATACTGCCGCCTAAAAAATTCATTCCGGTAGTAAACAGACTCGGTCTTGAAAAGAGGTTTGACGAGGTACTTTTCGCAAGAGTCTGCAAAGATGCCAAAATGGTAAGAAAAGGGATTAAATTCAGCTTCAATATCTCTCCCTTCTCTCTACGCAACGAATCGTTCGTCGAATCGATAAAGAAGATAGCCGAGGATGAGGGTGTATGTCATGACAGAATGATCATAGAGCTTTTTGAAAACAGACCCTTCAAAGATATAAAAAGATACAGAGTGATTCTCGATGAGCTTAGAGAGTTGGGTATAGAGTTCGCACTCGACAATTTCGGAGCCTCCAATGCGAGTTTTGAATATATAAAAAAACTTCCGGTAGATATGGTGCAGTTCGATAGGGATTTTACACTATCTTACAACAACCCTAAAATCGCCGCACTTTTGTCTGCTTATATAAAAGCGTGTAAGGATATGGATATTAAGACATTGGTCAAATGGGTCGATAGTGAAGAGAGTCTGAACCGTTTCGTTTCACTCGGAGTAGATTATATCCAGGGATTTGCCATATCGAATCGTACATTGGATAGTGAAGTGTTGATAAAAAAATATGGAGGAGAATAGAAGATGCGTTACGGAGAAGAGATTGTCGCTTCGTTCGATGTAGATAAAGATCTTGAAATATGGCCGAACAAATTCCGAAAAAACTACAAAATAACCATAACACTTCCAGAATTTAGCTGTCTTTGTCCAAGAAGCGGATATCCGGATTATGCTACTTTTGTTTTGGAGTATATACCGGACATGTGGGTCGTGGAGCTAAAAGCTGTAAAGCTCTATATAAACTCGTTCAGAAATCGCCACATTAGCCATGAAGAGAGTGCCAACGAGGTTTTCGATGTACTATATCAGAAGCTCGAACCGAAATGGATGAAACTGACAGCCGATTTCAATCCGCGCGGAAATGTTCATACAGTTATCGAAATAGACAGCGAACGGTTTGAAAAAGAGGTATAAGCGATGCCAAAGAGACTTTTTTTTCCTATCTGGCTGATTTTTTCGGTATCGATATTTTCAGGATGCGAAACTGCGGGACAAAAAGCTCAGCTTATGGGAAGAGAGCAGCAAAAGATAGATTATGCAAATACCATTTTGAAAAATCGTGCCATACAGGATGAAAAAGAGTTGAAGCGGATGGAACTGGAATCTAAAAAAGAGATTGCAAAAATTCAGATGCAAAAAGAGATAGAGGTTGAGAGATTAAAAACCGAAGCGAAAAAGACAGAAGTATTGAGTCAAAAAGAGATAGAGTTGAAAAAAGCGGAGCTCAAAAAGAGTGAAATAGAGAGCCAAAAGAGCTACAACGAATGGTTTATAGCTCTTGTGGCTACGATATTTGCCGTTACGGTACTTCTATTGTACAAACTCTTTAGAGAACATCAGAGAGTGAAACTGCAGCTTCACAGAGAGAAGATGGCTCATGAAGCGAGTCTGAAAGAGAGAGAACTCCAGGCAAGAATCGTAGAGAAGATGATAGATGCGGTAGGTAATGGAAAATTGACTCCTGAACAGCATGAAAAACTGATCGAATCCATGGGAAAAAAGGCCATTCCCTACAGATAACCGCTTCTATGTCGATATCAGGATCTAATTAATGGAGGTTTTTGAAATGGTGGAGCATAGCGGGCTCGAACCGCTGACCTCCTCGCTGCCAGCGAGGCGCTCTCCCAGCTGAGCTAATGCCCCACAAATGGTGTGAGAGTCGAATTTTAGTTCAATTCTGCTTAAGCGTTTATAAAATACTTCTTCGCCGGTTCTTTGGAGTCGTACGGAGAGACTTCGAATACCTCATCTCCCACTGCGACTTCATAGCTGTTTTCAGGGTCTGTTTTTCCATATGTTGCAGTGAGCTTCGCCGCCAGTTTCTTGTCCTCTTCACTGGCATTTGCACTGATAGCGGAAGTCGGCCCTATCGCGTTTAGAAGCTTGATCTTTCTATATTTTGGCGTGATTGCCGCCTCGATCATCTCGTTATCTTCCTTATGGCGTCCTATGACCAGTTTCGCACCGTCCGGAAGTCTGAGATGGCGTCCATATTTCAACAGCTGTATATCGGAAACTTCAAATTTGTCATACTTGATGAACTCTTTCAGTTTGTTGGAGAAGTTTTCGTCCGTAAGCAGGCATCCTCCTCCGGGTTTTTCAAAATCTTTTAGCCCGATCTCTTCGGCCATTTTGAGTTGGACTTCACGGTTTCGACCTACTATTCCGAGCAGCTTTTCACGATCTACCCACCCTTTTCGTTCAGGAAGTGTAGGCGGAAGCACTTTTGCACTCATCGGCCTTAGCAGCAGATCCTGGGTTTCGGAGAGATTCGTCACGAGATCGAGCGCCTCTCTACGCTGACTCATAGGTCTTTGTCCGACTACTTCACCGCTTATCAGAAAACTCGCTCCCCACTCATCCATCAGGTCTCTGGCGATTTTGAACATGTTTCCGTGGCAATCGATACAAGGATTCAGGTTTTTACCGTATCCGTATTTCGGATCGAAAAGAATATCTTTTATATACTGATCCTTGATATCGAGGATTCTAAGCTCAGCCCCTACCTGATCACACATATTCTGCATATGCTCCCTGCGGCTTTTGGTACTGCCGAAGCCGATATCGAGGTTCAGAGCGATCACATCGATACCCTGGTCTATTATGAGCTTCATCGCCAGTGTACTGTCGAGTCCGCCGCTAAAGAGTGCTATGGCTTTCATAAGGTACCAGTTCTCCTTGTTTGAGCTTATTTATATATTCTTTGTACCTGCGTAGATAAAACATCTTCTTTTCGAGGGGAAGTTTATCATATTTTTTTATAATGTCAAGTGCTTTTGCGTAGTATCTTCTCAAAAAATAGTTCAACTGTTTTTTCAACTCCTCTTCGCTGTATATCTTTATGGAGTCGTCAAAATCTATCGCCAGCAGCTCGCTGTTTTGGCGCCCCTGGATAAGAGCTTCGAAAGCTTCCTTGTGTGTATGAAACATCGATGAATCCATTACATCCAGTACCATATCGGTAAGAGTCGGTGTTTTTAGAAGAGTCTTTATGATGCTCTTTTCAGCGATATCGGAAAGAGTCAGGATGGATTGTTGAGGTATGGAGGCGATACTCTTTTTATCGGTTTTGAGTCTTGCTGTACTTATACCGAGCAGTGAAGATGCATACGGTATATACTCCTCCTGAAGAAACATAGAGAGAGTACCGAGATAGTTTTTTACCGCTTTGAAAACCTCCTCTTTGCCTTTTGGTGTATCTGTTTTACCAGATGAAACCATCATGTCTATTACAAACTTCGCAAAAGGTATTGGTGATGCGAACAGTGCCTCTATGAGATCGGCGTTTCCGGCATTTACCATATCTGCCGGGTCCATACCGCCATCAAACAGTATAACGCCGCCGTCGAAGTTGTGGCGGCTAAGAAGCAGAGCGGCTTTCATGGCCGCATCGATACCGGCTCTGTCGCCGTCGTATGCGACGATCACTTCCGGTTCACCTTTTTTAAGTAGCGGAAGATGATCGTTCGTAAGGGCTGTTCCCAGTGTGGCGACGGCAGTTTGGAAACCGGCTTGATGCAGCATTATGACATCCATATAACCTTCTACGACTATCAGGCGCCTTTTTTTGTAGATCTGCTCTTTGGCCAGATGGTATCCGTAGAGCAGACGCGACTTGTTGAAGAGTTTTGTCTGGGGCGAATTGATATATTTTGCAGGATGGTTGCCAAGTGTACGGCCCCCGAACCCTACCGGCATTCCGGAAGGTGAAAATATCGGAAAAATCACCCTGTCGATCAGTCTCGCGTAGTATCGTCCCTGTTCGTAGCCGAGGAGTCCCGCCTCCGCAGCTTTTTGCAGAGGTATCATGGTACGTTGCAGAAAAAGAAGAGTCTCTTCGCTCGAAGGAGCGTAGCCGATACCGAACTTCTCTATGCTCGCAAGGGATACACCTCTTTGCGCAAGATACTCCTTTGCTTTTTCGTTTCGTTCGAGATTTGCTCTGTACCATCGTCCGACGGTTTCCAAAACTCTCCGTTCGTCGCTTCCTTGATGTTCACCTTTTGTATAGCGAAGGGTAAAATTGTACTGGCTGGCAAGTTTTTCAATCGCTTCCGGATAGCTCAGCTTCTCGAACTCCATGAGAAACTTTATGGCATCTCCGCCCGCTCCGCATCCGAAACATTTGTAAAGCTGTTTTGATGGGCTTACTATGAAGCTTGGAGTCTTTTCGTCGTGAAAGGGACACAAACCTTTGAAATTAGAGCCGTTTTTTTTAAGTTCGACATAGTTGCCTACTACATCCACGATATCGATTGTCTGCTTCAGCTGCTCTATGGAGTTGTTATCTATCATTGTTTTATTATATAATAAATATGCAACAAATAGGTGAGTGGTGAGTAGTGAGTAGCAAGAGGTAGGAGCTCTGAAAAAGTCTCTTTTTTTCGGTTTCCGGCTGCTTACTGCCCACTGCCCACTACCAGCTCTGAAAGGTCGGTAAGTGGATGCTCTGCTGATTGATTACCGCGATCCGCTCTTTGCCGTTTTACTGATAGCCGGCATGGTGTTTGTAATAGCTCTTGTAAGCTACTGGTGGGGAGTCTATGTAAAGAGTCGGAAATCGCGGAGACTTCAGAGATTTTTGCGCCGCTTCGAAACTCACGGTGTAAAAAAAAGCCTCGAATCGATGCCATACTCACCGACAATAACACAGCCTCTGGTTCTGTTGGCAAAGGCGTATGAAAAGAGCGGTGAATATAACAACGCCATAGAGATAGGGCTCTATCTGTTGCGCCATTGCGAAGATGAATCGATTACATACGAACTGATGGAGCTTGTCGGTACTACCTATATGCATGCAGGATTTCTGGAGCGGGCGCGTACCACCTTCTTGCAGATTTTGAAATCCAATCCGCGAAACAAGAGAGTACTGAACGACCTTATGGTCGTTTACGAGCGTCTTCAGGATTTCAAAAGGGCCAAGGAGGTTATAGAACCTCTGGAGGCAATGGGTGTGGATGTGGAAGATCTAAAGCTGTATCTGGATCTAAAAACGGTTCTTTTCGATTCGCAACTGGAGCATGAAGAGAAAGTACAGAGGGTTATCTCACTCTACAGAAAGCACGGAAAATACGAGAGGATCGTCTTTGAATACCTTCTTAAAAACGAACCGTGCCGGGCGTGGGAGATGGTCGATGAAAAAGATATCGAGAGACTCATAGATATTTTCTGGTACCTTCCGGCCTCCTATCTGGATTACGACAGGATAAAGGAGAGTCCGAAGCTATCCGCGATTTTCGGGGCGAGAGGAGATATAGAGCCCTCAAAACCTATAGGATGGTTCCTGATTGATATGCTGGGGCATCTTAAAAAAACCGGATTCAATGATGCGACATTGCAGTTTGCCTATCTCTGCTCAAACTGCAAACAGCAATTTCCGGTGCCGTTCGAGAGATGCCCGAGATGCCTGGCGCTCGATAGCGTCATTGTAGAGAGAGAAATCACAAAGGCAGATGGTGAAACGGGTTACAATCTTCTGTGACGGTTCAAGCCTGGGGAATCCGGGACCTGGAGGGTATGGAGTCATTCTTCGTTACGGAAAGAGAGAGAAGGAGCTTTCCGGCGGAGAGCCGATGACCACTAACAACCGGATGGAGCTAAAGGCGGTCATAGAAGGATTGAAAGCGCTCAAAGAGCCTTGCGATGTGACTGTATACAGCGATTCCAGCTATGTGGTAAAGGCTATCAACGAGTGGCTTGACGGCTGGATAGAGAGAGATTTCAAAAAGGTAAAAAACCCGGATCTTTGGAAGGAGTATATAGAGGCTGCAAAACCGCACAGAGTCAAAGCTGTATGGGTCCGCGGGCATAACGGTCATCCGGAAAACGAGAGGTGCGACGAACTGGCGCGAAGAAGTGCCGAGAAATTCAAGAAGCAGGAAGATGGAGGGAGTTGAAAGATGGATCTTTTTGTAGAGGCGGGTTTTAAACCGATACGGTACTACGGAGTTTTGAGTTCACGTTTGCAAAGGGGAGACGATGGATGAATTGAAACCTTTGGAGGAGAAGCTCGGCTACAGGTTCAAAGAGAAACAAAAGCTCGTAGAGGCTTTGACGCATAAGAGTTACAAAAAACCGTACAACAACGAACGTCTCGAGTTTCTCGGTGACGCTGTACTCGATCTGATCGTCGGAGAGTATCTTTACAGCCGTTTCCCTGATGCGAGAGAGGGTGAACTCAGTAAAATGCGCGCCTCTTTGGTCAACGAAGCCGGTTTCAAAAAGCTTGCCGATGCACTTAGACTCGGAGAGTATATCTACATCTCGGCCGCAGAAGAGAACAATAGAGGAAGACAAAAACCGTCCCTTCTTTCCAACGCTTTCGAAGCTTTGATGGGGGCCATATATCTTGAGGCCGGACTGGAGGAAGTAAGAAGAATAACGATCGGCCTTATAGAGGCGTGTTATCCCAGAATAGATCTCGGTTCACTCTTCAAAGATTACAAAACGACACTTCAGGAGTTGACACAGGCAAAATTCGGCGTCATTCCAGATTATGTACTGAAAGATTCGTTCGGGCCGGATCACAACAAGGAGTTCGAGGTACAGGTCTATGTAAATGAGAGATTGCTGGCGACAGCCAAAGGCAAAAGCAAGAAATCGGCCCAGCAGGAGGCTGCCAAGGTTGCGTTGAAGCTTTTGAGCGAGGAGGCGAAAAGATGATCGAGAGGGATCTGAAAAGAGGATTGGCCAATGTCTAACACTTTCGGCAGAAGGTTTTGCATGACGACTTTCGGGGAGTCTCACGGAAAAGCGATAGGGTGTATACTCGATGGTGTGCCTGCCGGACTTGAAATAGACGAGGAGTATATCCAGAGCGAACTTGATCGCAGAAGACCCGGAAAAAGTGTCTACGCCACTGCCAGGAAAGAGGCCGATCGTGTCGAGATTCTAAGCGGGGTTTTCGAAGGCAAAAGCACCGGTACGCCTATAGCGATGGTAATCTTCAATACAAACCAAAAGTCCAGAGATTACGGCAACATAAAAGATCTTTTTCGTCCGGGTCATGCAGACTATACATATTGGCAAAAATATGGTCTAAGAGATTATCGAGGCGGCGGAAGAAGCAGCGCGCGAGAGACGGCTGCCAGAGTGGCGGCAGGAGCTGTAGCAAAGCTTATGTTGCGAAAAATCGGTATAACTGTAGAGAGCGGAATCTTCAAAGTCGGTGAAGCGGAAGCCGAAAAGTTCGATTTTGGTCACGCCTTGAAGAGTGAAATTTTCGCTCTCGATCCAAATGTAGAGCAGGCCCAAAAAGATGAGATACTAAAAGCGAAAGAGGATCATGACAGCATCGGAGGAGCTGCTCTTGTACGTGCTTCCGGAGTTCCGGCCGGGCTTGGAGAGCCTATCTACTACAAACTCGATGCAGTACTGGCGGAAGCGATGATGGGAATAAACGCCGTCAAAGGTGTCGAAATAGGAGAGGGTGTAAGAAGTGCCGAACTGCTCGGCAGTCAAAACAATGACGAAATGAGCAGGCAAGGCTTTTTGAGCCGTCATGCCGGAGGGACACTTGGAGGAATCAGCAGCGGAGACATCATCGATATAAAGGTCTATTTCAAACCGACTCCGTCGATATTCAAACCGATGAAGACGCTCGATATCCGCGGCCGGGAGGTTGTTTGCGAGCTTAAGGGGCGTCACGATCCATGTGTGGCGATTCGCGGCAGTGTAGTGGCGGAGTCTATGGCGGCGCTGGTGCTTGCCGATATGGTACTTTTGAATCTCGGCCGCAGAATGGACGATCTTGAAGACTACTACTCGAAAGTCAAGGAGAGGGGAGTTTGAATAGCAGATTAAAAATTCTTTTGACCGCGATATTTGCAGTCGTTTTTTTGCCTGTCGGAGCAGTCGCAAAAGTGGATATAGTCGTAAGTATTGCTCCGCAGAAGAGCTTTGTCGAGAAAATTGCCGGTGATCTGGCCGATGTGACTGTAATGGTACCTCCAGGCGCAAGTCCTGCGACATATGAACCAAAACCTTCGCAGATGAGAAAGATTTCAAAAGCGCGTATCTATTTTTCTGTCGGAGTGCCGTTTGAAAAGTCCTGGCTTCACAGATTCGCTTCGCAGAATCCGAAGATGAGGATAGTAGATATCACCAAGGGTATAAAAAAGATCCCGATGGCTGCACATCATCATCACGCAAAAGAGCATGAAGAGCATCACGAACACGGGGAAAGTCTCGACCCTCATATCTGGCTCTCTCCGAAATCGGTCTTTAAAGCTGCACAAAATATAGAGAAAGCTCTGGAGGAGGCGGATCCGCAAAACGCCTCCGTTTATCGGAAAAATCTGAAGAGATTCGAAAAAGAGATAGAGAAACTCGATGAGAGATTGAGAGAGATTTTACGCCCTTGCAGGGGAAGCGCCATGATGGTTTATCATCCATCGTGGGGCTATTTTGCTCGCGACTACGGCCTTGAACAGATTCCGATAGAGATCGAGGGCAAGGAGCCCAAATCGAAAAAACTCGTCGAGCTGATACATGAAGCGAAAGAGCATAATGTAAAAGCACTTTTCGTTCAGCCGCAATTTTCCAAACGTGCGGCCGGAGCGCTTGCCGAATCTATCGGAGCCAAAATCGTCGTAGCCGACCCCCTGTCGCCGGATTGGTCGGACAATCTTGTCTCAGTCGCGAAGCGTATATGTGAAGTATCAAGATGAGTGATTTTGCCGTAGAGCTTTCAAATGTATCCTTTTTCTACGGTAACGACAAGATTTTGGACAGTGTATCGTTTGGTGTAGAAAAGGGAGATTTTCTCGCGATTATAGGCCCGAACGGGGGAGGAAAGAGTACGCTTTTGAAGCTTATGGCAGGGGTATTGGAACCTGACAGCGGAATGGTCAGGCTTTTTGGAAAACCGCCCAAAGAGAGCGGTGTGGCGGTCGGATATGTACCGCAGGAGACGGGACACAATATCGATTTTCCTATAACGGTGACGGATATCGTCTTGATGGGGGTTCTTAGGAAGAGAAGCGGATTGAGACGTTTCGATGAGGGGTTGAAAATGAAAGCGCGTGAAGCGCTGGAGCGTGTCGGTATGCATCGATTTGCGCAGAGGAGAGTCGCCGAGCTTTCCGGAGGTCAAAGGCAGCGCGTACTGATTGCGAGAGCTCTTTGCGGAGATCCGGATATTCTGATGCTCGACGAACCGACGGCGAGTATAGATTTTGGAGGGCAACGGGAGATTTTCGAGCTCCTTGAAGAGTTGAACGACAAGATGACGGTGATCGTAGTAAGTCACGATATGAGTATGGTGATGGGGTATGCCAGACACGCCTTGTATGTAAACAAAAGTGTCGTGATGCATACGATAGATTCTCATACGAGGTATCAGATAAAAAGACAACTCAAAGGGCATGAAGGGCACTACTGCGGTGCAGAATTTTGGCAGGATATGGGGAGAAAGATCGAATGCAACGAGGAGTGCAAGGATGCTTGAAGCTCTTCAGATGCCATTTTTTCAGCATGCTCTTGCGGCCGGAGTACTGATCGCTATAGCGATAGGACTTATCGGTCCTCTTACGATGGCAAACAAAATGACGTTTATGAGCGGCGGGATAGCCCATGCTACATACGGCGGTGTCGGAGCCGCACTCTTTTTCGGTCTGTCGATAGCTGTCGGAGCCGCTATCGCGGCAATAGTCTCAGCAGGGATGATCTCATATATCTCCTATCGCTATGCGCACAGGGCCGATACCGCGATAGGAATAGTCTGGGCGGTAGGAATGGCGATAGGTGTAATTTTCAGTGATCTTACACCCGGCTACAATGTAGATATGATGAGTTTTCTTTTCGGTTCCATTCTCGCTGTAAGCGGTGAGGATCTATGGCTTATGGCCTTTTTCGATATAGCTGTAGCCGTTTTGATATGGTACTTCTATTACGATTTTGTCGCTCTAAGTTTCGATCCGGTATTTGCGAAGCTTCAGGGTATAAATACGGCCCTGCTTCACATGTTGCTTCTGGTTCTCGTGGCATTGACTGTCGTAATAGCCATGCGACTGGTTGGACTCATTTTGGTGATAGCGCTTCTTACCATGCCGAGTTTCAGTCTGGAGAAGTATGTAAGGTCGCTTGGCGGAATGATGCTCTTTTCGGTAATTCTTTCCATTGTCTATATATTGTGCGGACTATTTGTAGCCTATACTTTCGATCTCTCTTCCGGTGCTTCAGTGATCGTTGTCGCCGCTTTTGGTACAATTGCGTTATTTCTGTTTAAAAAGGTAGATAAAAAATGATAAAAAGATGTCTGTTTCCTGCAGCCGGCTACGGTACGAGGTTTTTGCCGGCAACAAAAGCGATGCCCAAGGAGATGCTTCCCGTTATGGCCAAACCGCTCATCCAGTACGGTGTGGAAGAGGCAGTAGAGGCAGGTATGGATATTATGGCGATCATAACCGGACGCGGAAAGCGGGCTATTGAGGATCATTTCGATATCAGCTACGAACTCGAGCACCAGATCAAAGGGAGTTCAAAAGAGCATCTTTTGACGGAGATCCGCACGCTTATCAACAGATGCACATTTACATATACCCGCCAGATAGAGATGAAGGGACTCGGAGATGCCATATACAAGGGCAGGGTACTCATAGGAGAAGAGCCTTTTGCCGTTTTGCTCGCAGACGACCTTTGCACCAATCCGGAGGGAGAGGGGGTGCTTTCCCAGATGGTCAAGGTATACGAGAAGTACAGATGCTCCATCGTAGCCGTACAGGAAGTGCCTATGGATCAGGTAAGCAAATACGGTGTCATCTCCGGCAAGGAGATTGACGATGGACTCTATATGGTAGATACGATGGTAGAGAAGCCGGAGATAGATGAGGCTCCCTCAAATCTTGCCATTATCGGACGATACATCCTCACCCCCGATATATTCGGATTGATCGAGGAGACGGAGCCCGGCAAGGGAGGAGAGATTCAGATCACCGATGCTTTGATGGCACAGGCAAAAAAGGGTATGGTTATGGCGTATAAATTCGAGGGAAAACGGTTCGATTGCGGCAGTATCGAAGGATTTGTGGATGCTACAAACTACTTTTACGAACTCGAAAAGGAGTCTGAATGAAACTGGTCTTTTTGGATGCCAAAACCATTGGCAGCGATATAGACCTAAGTCCGCTAAGCAGTTTCGGCGATGTAGAGATCTATGAAACGACTCCGGAAAATCTGACCGTAGAACGATGCAAGGATGCCGACATAGTCATTACCAACAAAGTTGTGATAGATAAAGAGGTGATGGATGCAGTGCCTTCTTTGAAGCTGGTATGTGTCGCGGCAACCGGAATGAACAATGTAGATCTCCAGTACGCCAAAGAGCGCGGTATAGAGGTAAAAAATGTCGCCGGATACTCTACCCACAGTGTAGTGCAGCATACATTCTCGATGCTGTTTTATCTGATGGAGAAGCTTCCATATTATGATGACTTTGTAAAGTCCAAAGAGTGGAGCAGATCGGGTATCTTTACATGCGTCGATCGTCCTTTTTGCGAGCTAAGAGGCAAGCAGTGGGGAATCATCGGTCTCGGTACGATCGGAAAAGAGGTAGCCAAAGTCGCCGAAGCTTTCGGAGCTACGGTCGTCTACTACTCTACAAGCGGAAAGAATGAAGATCCTTTCTATCCGAGAATGGAGCTCGATACTCTGTTGAGCACATCCCATATCGTTTCGATTCACGCACCTCTCAATGAAAAGACAAAAGATTTGCTCGATTTTGCAAAACTGCAAAAACTGCAATCGGGCACTGTGCTTCTAAATCTTGGTAGAGGCGGCATCATCAATGAAGCCGATCTGGTCAAGGTGATGAACGATAAAGAGATCTACGCTGGACTGGATGTCACGGAGCGAGAACCTTTACCGGAAGACTCGGTTCTTTTTGACGTTGTCGATGCGCAGCGTCTGCTTATTACACCCCATATCGCATGGACAAGCATCGAAGCACGCAAAAAGCTTCTTGAAGGGATAATCGCAAATATTGCAGGTTTTTTGAAAAAACATACCATTTAGGCGTCCGGTACAATATTTTTCTGCTCCAGTGCGTAGAGTTCGTAACGTATGGTTTTGAAGTCATCTGATTTTTTCGGTTCTACAATCTTGAAGCACTCTTCCAGTACGCGGGCCGCCTCCTGTGCTCTTTTGTAATTGGCCAGCAGAATGCTTTTGATATCTTCTCTCTCGAGCTCTTGAGGAGTGCTCTCTTTGAGTACGTCGTTTTGTATATCCCTGAAAGTGAGCAGATCGGTATAGTTTTCTATCCTGGCAAGATGTCTGAGCGATTTCAGTTTTGAAGAGATCTGTTTGTCATCGTAGAGATATCTGTTGATATCCTCTATTACACGAATACCCTCTCTCAATCGGTTGAGGTTCGCGTCACAGAGCCGAAGAAGTTTCGGCTCCGTTTGCAAGGATCTATTCGTCACGTCCGAAGATTCCAAGAATTTGCAGAAGCGATATGAAGAGGTTGAGCACATCCAGATAGATCGCGACGGCAGCCTCTACAGGTGTAGCGAAAGCACCCTGTATGATCTTTTGGGTGTCGTAGATGATCATGAAGCTAAAGAGTAGCGCTCCGGCACTTGCGATCAATACCTGAAGCAGCGGGCTTCCCAGAAAGAGATTGACGATCGAACCGACTACAAGGATAATCAGAGCTATCATCAGAGGTTTTCCCCAGCTGCTGAAATCGCGAGTCGACTGCATTGCATAGAGGCTGAGACCGCCGGCGATTATAGCCGTCATGATAAAGGCCTGAGCGACTACCGCACTTCCTACTGCCGCAAGAAGCGGTACCAGCGTAATACCTGTCAGGAATGTAAAGCCAAACAGCATAGCCAGGTTGATTCCGGGCTTGTTTCTTGTGAATATAAGTCCAAAGAGCATAGCGAATTCAAGAATGACAAGACCTATATACCACTGAGATATGGTAGCGGCCATACCCATACCGGCATAAGCGCCTGCAGCTCCAGCTATACAGGATGCCCCAAAGAGCTGATATGTCTTTTTTATGAATTGAGCCAGCTCTTCCTCGCTTCTTACCGGCTGTTCTTCAAAAGCTCTTTGCTCATAACTCTCTTCCTGGCGGTGTGCACTCTGATTGTGTACATAATCGCGATTGTATAGTGACACATCGTCTCCTTTTATTTTTGTTTAAGATTAGTTGCAAAGGGATTATAGCTTATGTTCTTTTGAAAATCAACCATCATATATACATTATATAGTGTGGATGAGAAAGATTTAAAAAAAGAGATGACGGTAAGAAATTTGTAAAAAATTTCCGCTTTTTTCGAAAAAAGTATTGACATCGTTTGTGTCTGGTGCTATAATTCCCGTCCACAAACGGATAGCCCTTGTGTTGAGTGGCTGGTTTAGAGTTTGTGAGGTAGGTTTCGCGAGAGACGGGACGAGATCTTTGACAACCAAGCAAGAGATAAGTAACGACCTTTGAGAGATTTTTGCTGTTTTTTTTAGAAAAAGCAGAGAGTAGTCGACAAGGACGAACTTTTTATATTTATGGAGAGTTTGATCCTGGCTCAGAGTGAACGCTGGCGGCGTGCTTAACACATGCAAGTCGAACGAGAACGGCTCGATGAACCTTCGGGGGATTCGGGTGTCAGCTAAGTGGCGCACGGGTGAGTAATGTATAGGTAACATGCCCTTGGGAGGGGGATAACGGCTGGAAACGGCCGCTAATACCCCATATGCCTTCATGACGGAAGTTGTGAAGGGAAACGGTGTATTCTGCCCAAGGATTGGCCTGTATCGTATCAGCTAGTTGGTGAGGTAACGGCTCACCAAGGCGATGACGCGTAGCTGGTCTGAGAGGATGATCAGCCACACTGGAACTGAGACACGGTCCAGACTCCTACGGGAGGCAGCAGTGGGGAATATTGCGCAATGGGGGAAACCCTGACGCAGCAACGCCGCGT
>Ga0256834_1000453_pt1 | contig 29573 bp, 46 predicted proteins | sample 4281140metaG_FD_190536 | JGI IMG/M metagenome (GOLD analysis project Ga0256834, IMG submission 190536) | Hydrothermal vent microbial communities from East Pacific Rise, Pacific Ocean - 4281-140 | ecosystem: Environmental > Aquatic > Marine > Hydrothermal vents | place: Pacific Ocean: East...
TTTTTTAAGATAATTTACTTTTTATATCTAGAAGTTGTTTTTTAAAGCTGTCTATTTTTTCATCACTTTCTTGTTTCTCTAGTTGTATCTGTTCATACTGTTTTTGAAGTTTTTCTTTTAGAGCAGAGATGGCGTTTGTAGTTTCTGAGAGCTCTTTATTTTTTTCATTCCAAGATGTAGTTAATGTGTTTAGATTTGAAGTTAGATTTAAAGTCTTTTTTTCTAGCTCTTTAGATTGATTTTCTAAAGTAAAGTGTCTATCACACTCTTTTATGTATTCTTGCTCATTTGTTTCAATTTCGGCTTTTAGCATCTCTTTTTTTTCAGCGGGCTTTATGTTACCACTTAAACCTAGTGTATAGTTTAAATTTATTATTTCTTTGTCATAATCATTCAAAATGTTCTCTTGTTTGCTGTATTGGTTTTTTAAACTCTCTTGTTCACTTTTTGATTTTGCTGTTTGTGTTTCTAGGTTGTTTGTAATATCTTTTAATTTTGAAACTTCTTGATTTGTTTTATTTAGCTTTTCATTTAGATTTTTTGCTAGCTTTATACTTTCATGTTTTTTTACTTCATTCGCATTTATTGCACTCTCTTTGTTTTGTAGGGTATCTTCAAGTTTATATATCGTTGGTATATATTTCTCTCTAACTCTTAATTTTGTAAATAGATAACCAGTAACCACACCAATTCCTAATGACCCAAGCAGACAAAGTTTTATATCTTCGGCTAAGTTTATTAAAATATCTACCATTATTATTTTCCTTCTTTGAGATAATTTGCACTTTTGTTGAAGAGCTTTTGCTTAAGATTTGCAAATACTCCTTTCTCTTCATTTTTGCTAATAATTTTATCTATGACATCAGGTTCTATACTCTCATATGAGTCGACCTTTTCTCTAATATATTCTAGTGCATATTGATAATTTAGTGCTTTTTGTTTTGATTTATTTAATGGTTCTTGAATATCATTTATTTTAGTTTCAAATTCATTTTTAATAGTTTTTATTTTGCTACTTTCATCTAAGAGTTCTCTCTCCTTTTTATTATTAAGTTCATTTTGAGTTTCAATTTTTTCTGTTAGAGTTTTTTTCTCTTTTGTTAGATTAGAGATTTTATCATTTAAATTTCTAATCTCAATAGAGTTTTTTTCTGTTTTGTTTTTTTGTTCCGTGATGTTTTTTTGATAGTTTAAAATTTCATCTTTTTCTAAAGCTAGAGTTTTTAAGTCATTAGATATATTTAAAATCTTTGCATCTATATTTTTTATATTGTTTTGTAGTGCTATTTTTGATGTTTGGAAATTTTTATTATCTACTTCAAGTTCTCTTTTTTTACTTTCAAATTCTCCTAGAAGAGTGTTTTGAGAAGATAGTTTATTTTTTATAAGTGTAAATTGATCTTTTGTGTTTTGTAGTTCTTGGTTGCTTAAGTCTAGTTTTTTAGTTATCTCTTCATTCTCATTTTTGTACTTGTGGATTGTCTGTCCATATTTTTTATGATATGCTCCGCCTCTCAACATTGAGCTGATTAAAAAACCAATTATAAATGCTACTGCTATCAAAAGATATATGTATAGTTCAACTGTTTCCATTTTACTCTCCTTTGATTAAGTATATTTCAACTCTTCTATTGGCGGTGTTTGTAGGATTTTCTGTGATTGGTCTCTCTTCACCATACCCTTTGGCTTTAATTTGCATATCGTGTAAACCATTTTCAAGAAGATATTTTTTAACAGACTCTGCCCTTTTTTGACTTAATGCTTTATTGTATGTAGCATCCCCACCTGAGTCGGTATGCCCTTCAACTCTTAGTGAAACTTTATCTATCTTTGTATCTTTTAAAGTAGCAATGACTTTTGTTAAAATTCCATTTGCATTTAGTGTCAATTTGTCACTGTTGTATCTAAAATAGACAGGATTAACTTTAAGGAGACGATTTATCTCATTTTGAGTCTTTTTGGCTACTTCACTTGTAACTTCTTCTTTAACTTCTTCTTTAACTTCTTCTTTAACTTCTTCTTTAACTTCTTCTTTAACTTCTTCTTTAACTTCTTCTTTAACTTCTTCTTTAACTTCTTCTTTAACTTCTTCGATTATAATCTCTTGCTTTATAGTTGTAAGATTTTTTATCTTAAAAGCGGCTAAACTATAAGGTTCTAGAAGTTGCATAAATGCATCTCTATCAGCTTTAGATGCAAAGCGACCTTCAAGTTTTAAGTTTTGTCCGTCTATCGATATAAGTGCATTTTTTACATTTTTATCTTTTAAAAATGCTGCTATTTTTAAAACATCTTCTTGCCATAATGCATCTTTGATATTCTCTTCAAAAGTTAAATCTTGTGTGCATATATCACTTTGACAATAATCCAATATAAATTGTTCAAAAAGTTGAGTTTTATCATTTGTTGATAACTTAACTGATAGTTTTGTCTCTTCTTTGAGAGTATATATAAATTTTGGCTCTTCAAGTTTTGCTACACTTTCTTCTGCTTTAGGCTCTTGTTTAACTTCTTCTATTTGCTTTTGCTCAATTTTAACTTCAGGTTTTATAATTGGAAGAGGTTTAGGGCTTTCTATAGGAGCTTTTTCTATTGTTTTTACTGGTGGAGCTATGTTGTTTTTTATTAATTGGTTATATTTTGGAATTAGTTCCTCTTTATTGTCATTTAAGCAAGTGTAAGCTAAAAAAGCACCAGCCAATATTCCCAACAAAAGGATTAATTTACTACCCATAGTCTACTCTCCTGCGATTAAATAAAATTAATTGTACAAAATTTAACCTTTAAAAGTATAAAATATTTTCTAATATTTAATTAAGTTTTATTAAGAGATAGACTATAATAATCTACAATTTTTTAAGAAGGAACAGTTTTGTCATTTTTATACAACAAAAATTCACATTTTAACTTAGCAAATATCATAACTTACTCAAACATCTCTTTGGGTGTGATTGCTATGTATCTTATACAAGAAGGAGATTTTTTTACAGCTATTATATTGGCTTGGTGTGCAGGAGCATTAGATATCACTGATGGAAAAATAGCGAGAAAATACAATTTGTCTTGTGAGTTTGGAATACAGCTTGACTCTTTTGCTGATTTTATATCTTTTGTAATTATGCCCGCTTTTTTGCTTTTTTATGCGATGGAAAAAAGTGATGGTTTTGAGACAGTATTTGCAGGGTTTGTTTTTTTATATTACATAATAAGTGGATTAAGAAGACTTGTTGCATTTAATATCCAAAGCCAAGAAGGTGCGGTAGTTAAATATTTTGTTGGAGTTCCTACTCCTCTTGGGGCTATACTCCTTTGGGTGCTTTACCTTTTTTATTCATATGAAGTTGTGAGCAGTATATATGTGATTTTATTTTTAGTTACAGTTATTGGCTTTTTATTAAACTCAAAAGTTAAAATTCGACACCCATAAAAATTAACTTAAAAAAATATCTTAGTGGATTAAATATCTTTAAATTTTAAAATAAGTTTGTTTCCTTCTAAAAAGGAAACAAACTAGAGCATATTTTTGCAAAATCCCCTAAAATACTTGACATTGCACCCAGCTTTAAGTATAATCGCCGTTCAAATTTATGTCAAAGTAGTTTTTGACGAGTTCTTTTAAGGAAAAAAATGGAAAAAATTAGACTTAAGCTTAAGGCTTATGACCATAGGGTTTTAGATAGATCAGTTTCGGCTATTGTCGATTCAGTAAAGCGAACCGGTGCTGAGATCAGAGGTCCAATACCTCTACCTACAAAAATCAAAAAATATACCGTACTTAGATCACCTCATGTAAACAAAGACTCACGAGAGCAGTTTGAGATGAGAATGCATGCAAGATTGATTGATATCGTTTCTGCTACTACAGATACAGTTGATTCTCTTATGAAGCTTGACCTTGCACCTGAGGTTAATGTTGAAGTAAGAGCTATGGGTAAATAGGAGAGATATGATGGAATATATAGTAGAAAAAATTGGAATGAGTAGAACAATTACAGTTCCTAGCATCCCTGTAACTCTTGTAAAAGTTTTAGATGCAAAGGTTTGCGAAGTTGATGAAAACAAAAGAGCAATTGTTTCATACTCAAGTGGCAAAAAAAATGATAAGACCATTGAAGGTCAAAGAAAAAAATATAACTTAACTAAAGAGTTTAATAGATTTATAACACTCACAGTTGCAAATGCAGAAGTTGGTGATTTAGATGTTACTCCACTTAGTAGTTCAGCTTTAGTAAAATCAACTTTTAATACAAAAGGTAGAGGTTTTACAGGTGCGATTAAAAGACATGGTTTTTCAGGTGGTCCTGGAGCTCACGGTTCTAGATTTCACAGACGAGTTGGTTCTATTGGAAATGCAGAGTGGCCTGGACGAGTTCAAAGAGGTAAAAAGATGCCAGGACATTATGGAAATGTTCAAGTTACAGTTAAAAATGACATAGTCTCTTTTGATGCAGACACAGGTGTTTTAGCATTAAAAGGTGCAATCCCTGGTGCAAATGGAGCATTAGGAACAATAAGGATAGTTAAATGAGCAAAGCAGTAGTGCTAGATAGCAAATTTAAAGCAAGTGGCGAGATTGAGTTACCAGAGAGTTTTTTAGATATAAATCCGCATAACTCATATCTATATGTAAAGTCTTATCAGGCAGCACTTCGTGCAAACACAGCAGTGACAAAGACTAGATCTGAGGTTAGAGGTGGTGGTAAAAAGCCATTCGCACAAAAAGGTGGCGGGCGAGCTAGAGCTGGTTCTACAAGAAGTCCTATTTGGGTTGGCGGTGGAGTAGCACATGGTCCTAAAAATAATAGAAATTATTTTCAAAAAGTAAATAAAAAGCAGAAAAAACTTGCTCTTAACTTTGCTCTTAATGAAAAAGCAGATGCTAAAAGATTGTTTGTAGTTGATACTGTTTTGATTGAGTCTGGAAAGACAAAAGATGCAGCTGCATATGTAAAAGCTCTTAATGCAAGAGATGTATTGATAGTTAAAGAGATGGTTGATGAGAAGAGTTTCTTTGCATTTAGAAATATTCCAAATGCTTACCTTATAGAGGCAAATGAATTAAATGGTTTCACTGCAATTGCATTTGAAACAGTAGTAATAGAAAAAAGTGTTTTAGAGACACTAACAAAAGAGGGCTAACATGGCAGATATTACAGATATTAAATCAATTCTTTATACTGAAAAAAGTTTAGGTCTTCAAGAAGATGGTGTTGTTGTAATTCAGACAAGCCCAAGAATGACAAAGAGTGGTTTAAAAGAGGTTTTAAGAGAGTATTTTGGTTTTATTCCTTTGAGAGTTAATTCTTTAAATCAAAAAGGTAAAGTTAAAAAATTTAAAGGTATCGAGGGGAAAAGAGATAGTTTCAAAAAATTTTATGTCACACTTCCTGAAGGTGCTAAAATAGAAAGTTTGGAGATATAAAATGGCGATTAAATCATACAGACCATATACACCTAGTAGAAGGTATATGACAGGACTTGATTCTAGTGATATTACAAGTAAGCCAACAGTTCCTGGACTTTTAAAAAAGCTCCCAAGAAGTGCTGGTAGAAATCATCACGGAAGAATTACTTCAAGACATAGAGAAGCTGGAGCTAAAAAACAGTATAGAATTATTGACTTTAAAAGACAAAAATTTGGAATTGAAGGGACTATCTCAACAATAGAGTATGACCCATATAGAAACTGTAGAATCTCTCTTGTTACTTATACTGATGGAGATAAAAGATATATTATCCAGCCATCAGGTATAAAAGTTGGAGATAAAATTCAAGCGGATGAATCAGGATTAGATATAAAACCTGGAAATGCGATGAAGATGAAAAACATACCAATTGGTACTATCATACACAACATTGAGATGAAGCCAGGTAAAGGTGCTCAAATTGCAAGGAGTGCAGGTGGTTATGCTCAACTTATGGGTAAAGAAGAGAAATATGTAGTTTTAAGACTTCCAAGTGGAGAGATGAGACAGATATTATCTGAGTGTATGGCTACTATTGGAACTGTTGGAAGTGAAGATTGGGCAAATGTTGTTATTGGAAAAGCGGGGCGAAATCGTCATCGTGGTATTAGACCTCAAACTCGTGGTTCTGCAATGAACCCGATAGATCACCCACACGGTGGTGGTGAAGGTAAAACAAATGGTTCTCGTCATCCTGTTAGTCCTTGGGGTATGCCTACAAAAGGTTATAAAACTAGAAGAAAAAAAGCTAGTGATAAGTTGATTATCTCTAGAAAGAAAGGTAGATAGATGGCTAGAAGTCTAAAAAAAGGTCCATTTATTGATGGACATTTACTAAAAAAAGTTATCAAAGCGAAAGAGGGCGGAGATAAAAAACCTATTAAAACTTGGTCAAGAAGAAGCACAATATTGCCAGATATGATTGGTTTGACTTTCTCAGTTCATAATGGAAGAAACTTTATCCCTGTGTATATCACTGAAAATCATATCGGATATAAGCTCGGTGAATTTGCACCAACAAGAACATTTAAAGGCCATAAAGGCTCTGTTCAAAAGAAAATAGGTTAAGGGGAGAGAATGAGCAAAGCAATATTAAAATTTATCAGACTCTCACCAATAAAAGCAAGACTTATAACTAGAGAAGTTCAAGGAATGAATGCAGAAGTTGCATTAGCTAGTTTAGAGTTTATGCCAAACAAAGCTGCTGGAATTATCTCTAAAGTCATTGCATCTGCGGTTGCAAATGGGGATTATGAGCCTGAAGAGGTTGTTATACTATCTTGTAGAGTTGACAAAGGTCCAGTTTTAAAAAGATTTAAACCAAGAGCTAGAGGGAGTGCTTCAAGAATTTTAAAACCTACTTCACACATTATGGTAGAAGTTGGAGTAGCATCTAGTGAAAATTTGGAGCCTAAGAAAAAGGTAGAGACGAAAAAAGAGAAACCTGCAAAGAAAGAGACAGCTAAAAAAGTCAAAGATGCAGGTGAGAGTAAAAAAGATGAGCCAAAAGCAGATAGTAAACAAGCTGTAAATTTAGATGATTTAAAACAGCTTTCAGGAATTGGGCCAGTTTTAGAGAAAAAACTTATTGCTGAGGGTATTACTTCAATTGAGCAAGTTGCAAACTTAACAAAAGAGAAAATTGCAGAGCTTGATGAGAAGATTGGCATTAAAGGCAAGATAGAAGATACTTGGTTAAATGAAGCCAATGAGATATTAAAAAATAACAAGAAGGAGTCTTAAAGATGGGTCAGAAAGTTAATCCGATTGGTTTGAGATTGGGTCTTAATAGAAACTGGGACTCAAGATGGTACCCATCTTCTGAGAGCACGGTTACAAATATAGGTGAAGATTATAAAATTAGAACTTATGTTAAAAAAGAGCTTTATTATGCAGGTGTTAGTCAGATAATTATAGAGAGAACTGCAAAAAAACTTAGAGTTACTATCGTATCAGCTCGTCCTGGTATTATAATTGGTAAAAAAGGTGCAGATATTGAGAAGCTTAGAGTTAAACTAAATAAGCTTGTTGGTAAAGATGTAAATGTAAATATAAAAGAGGAGAGAAAGCCTCAAGCGTCAGCTCAACTTGCAGCTGAAAATGTTGCTACTCAACTTGAGAGACGAGTAGCATTTAGAAGAGCTATGAAAAAAGTTATTCAAGGTGCTATGAAAAGTGGTGCTAAGGGTATTAAGATTTCAGTAGCAGGTCGTCTTGGTGGTGCTGAGATGGCTAGAACTGAGTGGTATCTTGAGGGTCGTGTTCCTCTTCATACTCTAAGAGCAAAAATTGATTACGGTTTTGCAGAGGCTCAAACTACTTATGGAATTATAGGTGTAAAGGTTTGGATTTTTAAAGGTGAGGTACTTGCTAAAGGTATTCAAGCTGAGAAAAAAGAGAGTGCAAAACCAAAAGCTAAAAGAAGAGGTATATAACCATGCTTATGCCAAAAAGAACAAAATATAGAAAGCAGATGAAGGGAAGAAATAGAGGCAAGTCTTACAGAGGTAACTCTATAGCTTTTGGTGAAATTGCTTTAAAAGCTACTGAAGCTGGAAGAATTGGTTCTCGTCAAATTGAAGCTGCAAGAATTGCAATGACAAGACATGTAAAAAGAGAAGCAAAATCATGGATTAGAGTTTTTCCTGATAAACCTTTAACAGCAAAGCCATTAGAGACAAGAATGGGTAAAGGTAAAGGTGCGGTTGATAGATGGGTTATGAATATTAAGCCAGGTCGTATTATCTTTGAGATGGCAGGTGTTAGTGAAGAGTTGGCTCGTGAAGCTTTGACTCTGGCAAAACATAAGTTACCATTTAAAACAAAAATTGTTACGCGAGAGATTGAAAATGAAATATACTGATTTAGATACAAAAGATGCAAAAGCATTAAGTGAGTTGTTAAAAGAGAAGAAGTTACTGCTTTTTAGGTTGAAAGGTAAACTTAGAACAATGCAGTTAAGTAACCCAAATGAAATAAGAGAAGTAAAAAAAGATATAGCTAGAGTAAAAACAGCTATTTCTAAAGCTTCAAGTGAGGCATAAAAGATGGCTTTAAAAGAGATACAAGGTAAAGTAGTTAAGGTAGCTGGTGAGAAAACAGCAACGATGGTAGTTGAGAGAAGAGTTATGCACCCAAGATATAGAAAAATTGTAAAAAGATTTAAAAAATATCTAATTCATGATGAGAACTCTGAAGTAAAAACTGGAGATATTGTAAGAGCAAAAGAGTGCAGACCATTATCTAAGAGAAAATCTTTTACACTAATTAAAATTGTGAAAAAAGGAGTTGAGTAATGATACAAGGTTTTACTAGACTCGCAGTTGCTGACAATAGTGGTGCAAAAGAGATTATGTGCATTAAAGTACTTGGTGGAAGTAAGAGAAGATATGCAAGTGTTGGTGATATAATTGTTGCATCTGTAAAAAAAGCTGCTCCTGATGGAAAAGTTAAAAAAGGTCAAGTTATAAAAGCAGTAGTTGTGAGAACTAAGAAAGAGATTCAAAGAGAAAATGGATCACTTATTAGATTTGATCAAAATGCAGCTGTTATACTAGATGCAAAAAAAGAGCCTATTGGAACTCGTATATTTGGTCCAATTGGTCGTGAAGTTAGATATGCTGGATATATGAAAATTGTATCATTAGCACCGGAGGTTTTATAATGGCTGTAAAGTTTAAGATAAAAAAAGGCGACACTGTTAAGATTTTGGCAGGAGATGATAAGGGTAAAGAGGCAGAAGTTTTAAAAGTTATGCCTAAAACTTCTCAAGTGATAGTTTCTGGTTGTAAATTGGTTAAAAAATCGGTAAAACCAACTGAACAAAGCCCAAAAGGTGGTTATGAGAGTAAAGAGATGCCTATTCATATTTCAAATGTTGCAAAAGCAGAGGGGTAGAAGATGGCAAGACTAAAAGATAAATATATAAATGAAATCAAAGATAGCTTAGTTAAAGAGTTTGACATTAAAAATCCTATGCAGATACCAGAATTAGAGAAAATCTCTATAAGTGTTGGTGTTGGAGAAGAAGCAAAAGATAGTAAAATATTGCAAAATATTCAAGATACTATCTCTTTAATTGCAGGACAAAAAGCAGTTATTACAAAAGCAAAAAAATCAATTGCTGGTTTTAAGCTTAGAGAAAATTATCCAATTGGTGTAAAAGTTACACTTCGTGGTGAAAATATGTACACATTTTTAGATAAACTTGTAACTATTACTCTCCCAAGAGTTAGGGATTTTAGAGGGGTTTCTAGAAATGGATTTGATGGTAGAGGTAACTATAGTTTTGGTTTAGATGAGCAACTTGTCTTTCCTGAGGTTAGGTTTGATGATGTTATAAAAACACACGGTATGAACATTACAGTTGTAACAAGTAGTGAAGATGATAAAGAGTCTTTAAAGTTGTTAGAGCTTATGGGTATGCCATTTGCAAAGGTGAGAGAATAATGGCAAAAAAATCAATGATTGCAAAGGCTAAGAGGACTCCTAAGTTTTCAAGTAGGGCTTATACAAGATGTCAAATCTGTGGAAGACCTCATTCAGTTTTAAGAGATTTTGGAATTTGTAGAATCTGTTTTAGAAAAATGGCAAACGAAGGTAAGATACCTGGCGTTAAAAAATCAAGTTGGTAGGGGAAAAAGATGGTAAATGATTTAGTAGCAGATGCACTAACAAGAATAAGAAACGCATCTATGAGAAAACTAGAAGTTACAGAGCTTTTACACTCAAAACTTGTAGAGTCGGTAGTTAAGATAATTCAGGCAAAAGGTTACATTGAAAGTTATAATGTGATTGAGAATGGATGCAAAAAAACTATTAAAGTAATTTTAAAATATGATGAGCATGGAAATAGAGTAATTACAGAGTTAAAGATGATTTCAAAACAAGGTCGTCGTGTTTATAAGCCAAACTCAGAGATTAAAAAGTTTAAAAATGGGTATGGAACAATAATAGTAAGCACTTCAAAAGGTGTTTTAAGTAATGAGGTTGCTCATCGTGAAGGTGTTGGTGGCGAACTTATCTGTAGTATTTGGTAGTTATCAAATTTTACGGCATTCGATAATATCGTAGACAAGTAAAAGGAAAAAAATGTCAAGAATAGGGAAAAAACCTGTTACAATTCCATCTGGAATTGAAGTTGGTTTAAACGGTAGTGTACTCTCTTTTAAAAAAGGTAATGCACAAAAAGAGCTAGATACAAAAGAACTAGTAAATGTTAAAGTAGAAAATGGCGAAATTGTTTTTACTCCAAAAAGTGAAGATAGAGAAGATAGAGCATTTTGGGGAACTTTTAGATCGTTGGCAAATAATGTGATTATTGGTTTAATTGATGGTTATGAGAAAAAGTTAGAGATTAATGGTGTTGGTTACAAAGCAGCTGTTAATGGAAATACACTTGTGCTTAATCTTGGATTTTCACATCCGATAAATCACCAATTTCCAAAAGATGTTCAAATTGCTGTAGAGAAAAATTTAATTACTATTAAGGGCAATGACAAACAAGTTGTTGGTCAAGTTGCAGCAGAGATTAGAAGTTACAGACCGCCTGAGCCATATAAAGGAAAAGGTGTTAAGTATCTTGAGGAACATATTATCAGAAAAGCTGGTAAGACAGCGGCTAAGTAGGGGAAGAGATGAGAACAAAATTATTAAAACAGAAAAATGCACTAAAGCAAAGAAGAGTTAGAAGAGTTAGAGCAAAAATTTCAGGAACTCCAGAAGTTCCTAGAGTTGCATTTGTAAAATCAACAAGATTTCTTTATGCTCAAGCCATTGATGATATTGCAGGAGTTACACTCTCTTGTGTAGATGGAAAAAAAGAGGGGCAAAAAGCAAATAAAGAAGCAGCAACAGCAGTTGCGGCTATTTTTGCAAAGAGTTTAAAAGCTAAAGGTATTGAAAAAGTAGTTCTTGATAGAAGAGGTGATAAGTATCACGGTGTAGTGGCAGCTTTTGCTGATGGATTAAGAGATAACGGAATAACACTGTAAGGAGTGGCGATGGAAAATATTAATAGAGAAGATTTTGAAGAGGTTATCGTCAACATCGGCAGGGTAACAAAAGTTGCAAAGGGTGGTAGAAGATTTAGATTCACCGCTCTTGTTGTTGTTGGTAATAAAGAGGGAGTTATTGGATTTGGTACAGGAAAAGCAAAAGAGGTTCCAAGTGCTATTAAAAAAGGTGTTGATGATGCTTTTAAAAACCTAATACGAGTAAATGTAAAAGGCTCAACCATAGCTCATGATATAGAGGTTAAGTTTAACTCAAGTAGAATTTTGTTAAAACCTGCATCTGAAGGTACAGGTGTAATAGCTGGTGGTGCTACAAGACCAGTATTAGAGCTTGCTGGAATTAAAGATATTTTAACAAAGTCTTTAGGTTCAAATAACCCTGGAAATTTAGTGAGAGCTACTGTAAAAGCACTTACTATGATTAAGCAATAAAGGATATTTTATGGGATTACATAATTTAAAACCAGCGGATGGTTCAACTAAAAATAGAAAAAGAGTTGGACGGGGTCAAGGTAGTGGTATGGGTAAGACTGCATCACGAGGACATAATGGTCAAAAAAGTAGATCTGGTTATAAGATAAAAAGAGGTTTTGAAGGTGGTCAACAACCATTACAAAAGAGACTTCCAAAAGTTGGTTTTAGCTCACGAGTTATCAAGCCATATAGCATTAGTATAGATAGAGTTCCAAAAATTGCAGAACTTAGTGAGATTACAATTGAGACAATTAAAACTGTACATAAAATGCAAAACTCAATTAAAAAAGTAAAACTTATAGGTTCTAAAGCAAAAGATTTAGCTTCTAAAATAAAAGATGAAAATGTACTTTATACGGGTATGAGCAAATGAGCAAAGATTTAAGAGATAAGATATTAATTACTCTTGCTTTTATATTTGTTTACAGACTTTTGTCTTATGTTCCAGTTCCAGGTGTAAATATTGATGTTATAAAGCAATTTTTTGATGATAACTCAGGAAATGCACTTGGCATGGTTAACATGTTTAGTGGAGATGCTGTTAGTCGTCTTAGTATTATCTCTCTTGGTATTATGCCTTATATCACAGCTTCAATTATTATGGAGCTTTTAGCTGCAACATTTCCTACTCTTGCTCAGATGAAAAAAGAGCGAGATGGTATGCAAAAGTATATGCAAATTATCAGATATGCAACTGTAGTTATCACTTTTGTTCAAGCAATTGGTGTCTCTATGGGGCTTCAAAGTTTGGGTAGTTCTGGCAATCCTGCCATTACTATAGACATGAGTCTATTTATTCCGATAGCTGCTTTTTCGATGTTAGCTGGAACGATGATGCTTATGTGGATTGGTGAACAGATAACTCAAAGAGGTATAGGAAATGGTATTTCACTTATTATCTTTGCGGGTATAGTTTCGGGAATTCCTTCTGCGATTGGTGGTACTGTAAATCTTGTAAATACTGGTGAGCTTGGCTTTTTATCAGTTATTGGAATGCTTGGTGTTATTTTGCTTACAGTTGGTGTAATCATCTATGTTGAACTTGGTGAGAGACGAGTGCCTATCTCATATTCAAGAAAAACTATGATGGATAACCAAAATAAAAGAGTTATGAATTATATACCTATTAAGGTGAACCTTTCAGGTGTAATTCCTCCAATTTTTGCATCAGCTATTTTAATGATGCCAGCTACTCTTTTGCAAGGAAGCTCAAATCCGACGGTTTTAGCAATATCAGATGCCCTTAGTCCTGGAGGGTATATGTTTAATATATTGATGTTCTTGTTTGTTGTATTTTTTGCTTATTTTTATGCATCTATTGTATTTAATGCAAAAGATATTTCTGATAATCTAAAAAAACAAGGTGGCTTTATACCTGGAGTTAGACCTGGAAAAAGTACAGCTGAGTTTATAAATGAGGTTGCAGGAAGACTTACCACTAGTGGTGCAGTTTATTTGGGTCTTGTTTCTACTTTGCCGTTTATTATTGTAAAAGCGATGGGAGTACCATTTTATTTTGGTGGTGTTGCTGTTTTGATTGTTGTTCAAGTTGCTCTTGATACGATGAGAAAAATTGAAGCAGAAGTTTATATGAACAAATATAATACTTTAGGTAATGTTGGACTCTAATTAAATGGCAATACCAATTAAGAGACCCTTAGATATAGATAAACTAAGGGTCTCAAACTCATTTGTAGCAAAAACATTAAATCATTTAAAAACATATATAAGAGCTGGTATGACTTTAAAAGAGATAAATGACATGGGTGAGGATTATATCTCTTCATTAGATGCAAGGGCAGCTTTTAAAGGGTTATATGGATTTCCCTCTGGTGTTTGTACATCTTTAAATTCAGTTATTATTCACGGTACTCCTAATGATATAATTGTAAAAGAGGGAGATATTTTAGGGCTTGATATTGGGATTGAGAAAGATGGTTGGTATGGAGATGCTGCTATTACAATTCCTATTGGTGAGATTTCCAAAGAAGATGAGAGACTTATAGCTTGTTCATATGATGCTCTTTTTTATGCTATAGATATTATAAAGCCTGGGATGCGGTTTAAAGAACTTAGTGTGGAGCTTGAAAATTTTATACTTCAATCTGGATATGTACCACTTCGTGGATTTTGTGGTCATGGTATTGGGAGAAAACCCCATGAAGAGCCAGAAATTCCAAATTATTTTGATGGAAAAAATCCAAAACAAGGTCCAAAAATAAAAAATGGAATGGTCTTTTGTATAGAGCCTATGATTTGTCAAAAAAGTGGAACAGCTGTGATACTTGATGATAAATGGTCGGTTGTTTCAGAAGATGGGCTTAGAGGTAGTCACTATGAGCATACAGTTGCGGTGATAGATGGGAAAGCCGAAATTTTATCGGTTGAATAAATAAGAAAAAATTAGGAGGTCCAATGGCAAAAGATGATGTTATTGAGATTGATGGTATAGTTGTTGAAGCATTACCAAATGCAACTTTTCAAGTTGAGCTTGAAAATAAACATAAGGTGCTTTGTCACATAGCAGGAAAGATGCGGATGCATTATATAAAAATCATGCTAGGAGATAAGGTTAAAGTTGAGTTAACTCCATATAGTTTAGATAAAGGTAGAATTACATTTAGGTATAAGTAAATCTTTACCTTTATTTAGATAGTATGCGAGGCTCTATTTCGGATGACGGAACTTTATGAAGAGTAATTGACAAAAGCCCACTGTTTTTTCAATTACTGGTTTGCATTAAAATTTCAGTAAACCATTTCGTTCGTTATTTGTATGTGGAAAAAGAATTAGGAGATCGGTATGAAAGTAAGACCATCGGTTAAGAAGATGTGTGATGATTGCAAAATTATCAAGCGAAGAGGTGCAGTTAGAGTTATCTGCAAAAACCCTAAACATAAACAGAGACAAGGATAATAATGGCTAGGATTTCTGGTGTAGATTTACCAAAAAAGAAGAGAGTTGAGTATGGACTTACTTATATTTTCGGCATTGGACTTAAAAGTTCACGAGACATTTTGACAAAAGCTGGAATTTCATTTGATAAGAGAGTACATGAGCTTAGTGAAGATGATGTTGCGACAATTAGAAAGGTTATTCAAGCAGACTTTATGGTTGAAGGTGATCTTAGAAAGCAAGTTGCGATGAATATAAAAGGTTTAATGGATTTAGGAAGTTATAGAGGAATTAGACACAGACGAGGTCTTCCTGTTCGTGGTCAAAAAACCAAAACAAATGCAAGAACAAGAAAAGGCAGAAAAAAGACTGTCGGCGCAGCTTAGGAGTAGGGTATGGCAAAAAGAAAAATTACTAGAAAAAAAGTTGTAAAGAAAAATATAGCTAAAGGTATTGTGCATATTGCGGCTACATTTAACAACACAGTTGTTACAGTTACTGATGAGATGGGCAATGTAATTGCTTGGAGTAGTGCAGGAAGTCTTGGCTTTAAAGGTAGTAAAAAATCTACTCCTTATGCGGCACAAGAGGCTGTAGATGCAGCTATGGCAAAAGCTATGGATCACGGAATTAAAGAGATTGGGATTAAAGTCCAAGGACCTGGATCTGGGCGTGAGACTGCTGTTAAAAGAGTTGGTGCAATTGAGGGGTTAAAAGTTATCTTTTTTAAAGATGTAACGGCTCTTCCACACAATGGTTGCAGACCACCAAAACGAAGAAGAGTGTAGGGGGTAATGAATGTCTAGATATAGAGGACCAGTAGAGAAGATTGAGAGAAGATTAGGTGTATCTCTTGCACTTAAAGGTGAGAGAAGATTAGCAGGTAAAAGTGCTTTAGAAAAGAGACCATATGCTCCAGGACAACACGGACAAAGACGAACTAAAATTAGTGAGTATGGTTTACAATTAAGAGAGAAACAAAAAGCTAAGTTTATGTATGGTGTCTCTGAAAAACAGTTTAGAAGATTGTTTAAAGATGCAAACAGAATGGAAGGAAACACTGGTGCAAACCTTATCTCTTTGATTGAGAGAAGATTAGACAATGTTGTTTACAGAATGGGTTTTGCAACTACTCGTGCATTTGCTAGACAACTTGTTACACATGGGCATATTTTGGTTGATGGAAAGAAGTTAGATATTCCTTCATATAGAGTAAAATCTGGTCAAAAAATTGAGATTAAAGAGAAATCAAAATCTAATGCACAAGTTGTAAGAGCTGGTGAGCTTACTGCTCAAACTGGTTTAGCTCCTTGGGTTGATGTTGAGATTGATAAAGGGTATGGAATATTTACTAGACTTCCTCTTAGGGAAGAGATTATAATTCCTGTTGAAGAGAGATTAATTGTAGAGCTTTACTCTAAATAAGCATAAGGGAGATTTAATGAAAAAAATTAGTACATCTTTGTATATGCCTCATGAGATAGAGATTGAGCAGATTAGCGAAAATAGAGTTAAAATTCTTGCTTATCCTTTTCAATCTGGCTTTGCAATAACAGTTGCTCATCCGTTAAGAAGACTTCTTTATGGAAGCTCTGCTGGATACGCTGTAACTTCACTAAAGATAGATGGCGCTAGTCATGAATTTGACAGCATTAAAGGGATGCATGAAGATGTATCTTTACTTATTTTAAATCTTAAAAAAATTAGATTTAAAATTAAAAATGAAGCAAAAAAAGTTGAAGTAAATTACTCGTTTGAAGGGCATAAAGATATTGTTGGTAGTGATTTAGAAAATGATGATATTGAGATTGTTACACCAGAGTTTCATCTAGCAACTATAAATGAAGATGCAAAGCTTAGCTTTTCTTTGATTATTGAAAAAGGCATAGGTTATATTCCAAGTGAAGAGCTTAGAGATAATGTACCTGAAGAGTATATAGGAATTGATGCTTTTTTCACACCAGTTAAAAAGGCTATTTATAGTATTGAAAACATGCTTGTAGAAGATGACCCTACTTATGAGAAGATTGTATTTGAGATTGAGACGGATGGTCAAATTTCTCCTGTTCAAGCTTTTAAAGAGTCTATTGAAGCATTAAATGATCAAATTGCTATCTTTGGAAAAGCGATGGATATAGATGTATCTTCGCCTGAAGATGATTTTGATAATTCAGTAGATATGAAAAAATTACTTCAAAGTGTCAATGATATGAGTTTAAGTGCTAGAAGTTTTAACTGCTTAGATAGAGCTGTAATTTGCCATGTTGGTGAACTTTCTATGATGAGTGAGTTGGAGTTAAAAGGGCTTAAAAATTTAGGTAAAAAGTCTTTTGAAGAGATTACAAGTAAGCTTGAAGATATTGGTTTTCCAGTAGGTTATGAGTTTGACGACGATTTCTTAAAAGCGTTAAGTAAAAATATTCAAGAGTTAAAAGCACAGGCACAGGAGGCATAAGATGAGACATAAGCATGGTTATAGAAAGTTAGGAAGAACATCATCTCACAGAAAAGCACTTTTTAAAAATATGTCAATAGCATTGATTAAAAGTGAAAAGATTGAGACAACACTTCCAAAAGCAAAAGAGTTAAGAGGTTATTTTGAAAAATTAATCACAAAAGCTAGAGTTGGTGACTCAAATGCTCATAGAGTAGTTTTTGCACTACTTCAAGATAAAGATTGCACAAAAAAACTTTTAGAAGAGATAGCACCAAAGTATAAAGATAGAAATGGTGGATACACAAGAATAATAAGAACAAGAACAAGACGAGGCGATGCTGCGGATATGGCATTTTTAGAACTTGTTTAAAAATTGAAGAGGTTGTTTTACCTCTTCTAAACTCTACTTTAATCCTCAAATTTAAATTTTTCATGATATAATCTTTTTAATACAAAATATATAGGGGTATATATGATTCCATTTTCAGATGAAGAGCTTGCAGGGGTTGTTGAAAAATCTTTAGAAAAAGTTAAACCTATGCTAGAGCTTGATGGTGGCGGTATGAAATTGCTTGATATTAAAGGTGGTAAGGTTTTTATTCAGCTTCAAGGTGCTTGTGTTGGGTGTGGTTCTAGTAATCAAACTATAAAATATGGCATAGAGAGGCAACTTAGAATGGATATACATCCAGAGATAGAAGTTATAAATATAGCAGCTGGAATGGAAGATATGATAGAAAAAATCGCATTTGGAGGTTGAAGTTGTTAAAGTATAAAGAGTTAGCAAATAGCAATTTTTTTAATAGAGAGTATAAAAAAGCACTTTTTAATTACTCTTTGGTTCTTGAAGATGCACCATATGATAAAGATGCAAGAGTTGGGGTATTGTTAAGTGATTTTGCAAGTGAAAAAGAAGATGAGGCAGTTTTACTTTTTGAACATTATGAGAGGGCAAAAGATCTAGAAGATAGTACTATTGATGAAGTGATTGAAGAGATTGTAAATAGTTCTGATTTGGATGATGATTATATTTTTGAACTTCTTGATAATTTAGAGGAAAATATTGCAACTTTTGAAGATGGTATAATTTATGAGGATTTTTTAGATTTAATGCAAGCAAAAGGTGGTTTTAAAAAAGCATTTGAAGATATTATGTTTAGTACAAAAATTATTATACATAAAAGAGAAGATTTTATCGATTTTGTAAATCTTTTAATTGAAAATGATTTTAAAGATATGGCATTAAACTATGTGGAAAATGCTCTTTTATACTATCCAAGTGAACTTTTTTTTCAAAAAACATTAAAACAGTTGGAGCATAAGTAGATATTGAAATTTCCTATAAAAAATCAAAAATTTTCTTTCATTACAGATAATTCTTTAGAATGTGATGAAAATACAGCATTTTTACTCACAAAGCAAAACCAAAATTTTTTGGAACAGGTAAAACAAAACTCTGATGTTAGTATATTGCAAGTAGATGAGTTAAAAAAAATGTATAGAGTAGAAGATATAAAAATTATCGGCATAACAGGCACAAATGGAAAAACAACTACAGCCGCTGCAATCTACTCTCTGCTTTTAGATTTGGAAAAAAAGGTTGCTTTTTCTGGGACTAGAGGACTTTATATAAATGAAAAAAGAGTACAAAAAAAGTCTTTAACAACACCTCCAATTTTGACTACTTTACACAATATCTCATTGGCTCTTGAAGAGGGTTGTGAGTATTATATTACAGAAGTAAGCTCTCATGCAATTGCACAAGATAGAATAGAGGGACTTACTTTTGCTTTAAAAGTTTTTACAAATATATCTCAAGATCATTTTGATTATCATAAAACTTATGAGGAGTATTTTAGAGTAAAAAGCTCATTTTTTAGTGATGAGAGTTTGAAACTTATCAATAAAGATGCTAAAAAAATAGAATTCAACCCTAAAAATTGTTACACATATGCACTTGAAGTGCCAGCCTCATTTAATATAATGGCTTACTCTATGAATGATGGATTAACAGCTGCTATAAAACATTTTGATGTACAAGAGCCGTTTCATACACCTCTTCGTGGTTTTTTTAATCTTTACAATATCACAGCTGCAATCTCTAGCATAAAGCTTCTTACGGACTTTTCTCTTGGAGAAATTTGTGAAGTTTGTGAAAATTTTGCAGGAGTTAGTGGTCGAATGGAAGTTGTGAGTGAGAGACCTTTAATTATTGTAGATTTTGCTCACACTCCAGATGGTATGGATAAAGTTCTTGATAGTATAAAAGATAGAGATATTTCAGTTGTTTTTGGAGCTGGAGGAGATAGAGATGCTTCAAAACGAGTTCAAATGGGAAAAATTGCAAATAGATATGCAAAAAAAATCTATCTTACAAATGATAATCCAAGAAGTGAAGATCCTTTAAAAATTATTCAAGATGTTGATGATGGTATTTTAGATAAAGATAAAGTTGTTTTAATGCTAGATAGAAAAGATGCAATTGAGCTTGCAATTACACAGCTGGAGGAGGGTGAAGTATTGTTTGTTCTTGGAAAAGGTGATGAAGAGTATCAAGAAATTAAGAGTAAATTTGTCCCATTTGATGATAGAGTTGTAATAAAAGCGGTTATAAAAGAAAAATTTAATAGATAATTGATTACAATTGGGCTTATCTAAAAAATAGGGGAATAAAAATGGGAATACCACAACCGTCATTTTATATATTTAAATGCGAACAATCGGCTCCTCCTGGGATGCCAAAACCAAGCTGTGTAACTGAGAATACAAAAGATCTTTTTCAACATTTGGGGATGAAGTTGATGGAGAAAGGTTTAATTGCTACAGTAGTGCCAGTTAGAACGGCTTGTCTAAATCGTTGTCAACAAGGACCAGTTATGTTAGTTGAGCCTGGGCACTTTATGTATGTTGAGTTAACTAAAGAAAAGCTTGATAGGATTATCGATGAGCATATAATTGGTGAAAAACCAGTTTCTGAATATCTGATAGAGGATGAATTTTGGGATGAACCACTCTCTCCACTTGAAGCTATGAAGATGGTAGGAAGATAAGGAAAATTATGATGATAGATATGCTTTACTCAAAACTGCACCGTGCAACTGTAAGTGATGCAAATCTAAACTATGTAGGTTCAATTACTATAGATAAAGAGCTTATAGATGCTGCAAAATTGAGAGTTGGTCAAAAAGTAGATATTGTAAATATCAACAATGGCGAGCGATTTTCTACTTATGTAATTGAAGGAGAGAGAGGCAAAAGAGATATTTGTCTCAATGGAGCAGCCGCTAGAAAAGCTGAAATAGGCGATATAGTGATAATTATCGCTTATATAAGTGTAAGTTTAAAGGATGCAGATTTGCTTAAACCTCATATCGTCCTTTTAGATAGCAAAAACAGTATAGATGAGATTAGAGATTATGTTTGAAAATATGGATTTTAGCAAGATGGGTGAGATGCTTCAAAAAGCTCAAGAAGGTGCTTCAAAGATGCAAGAAGAGAGTGCAAACAAAGAGTTTACTTCTAAAAGTGGCGGTGGCATGATCAAAGTTAGCGGAAAAGGTACAGGAGAGATTATAGATATTAGCATTGATGATTCGTTAATGGACGATAAAGAGTCTTTGCAGATACTTCTAATCTCTGCTGTAAATGATGTAAATAAAATGGTGGAAGAGGATAGAAAAAAAGCAGCTTCTTCAATGTTAGGCAGTTTTGGTGGATTTGGCGGAAATTAAAGATACTTTACTTATAGATTTTGAAGCATTTTTACAAAAAAATTTGCCCTCTGCTCCTAGCTTTCATCCCTCATATGACAAAGCTTTAAAAGAGATGTTTGAAGCTGGTGGGAAACGCTTTCGACCTCTAATGCTTTTACAAATAGTTGAATCATTTCAGCCTCTTTTGGTTAAAAACTCACACTTTATCGCTTTGGCTATTGAGATGATTCATACTTATTCGTTAATTCATGATGATTTACCAACTTTTGATGATGCAAATTTAAGGCGAGGACATCCAACACTTCATGTAAGTTATGATGAAGTTACAGCAACTTTGGTTGGAGACGCACTAAATACTCATAGCTTTTTATTGATTGCAGATGCACCATTTTCTAGCGATATAAAAATAGAACTTATTTATGAGCTTTCATTAAATTCTGGAGCTAATGGTATGGTTTTGGGTCAGGCTATTGATTGCTATTTTGAGGACAAGGTATTGACAATTTCTGAGCTTAGATTTTTACATATTCATAAAACAGCAAAATTGATAGCTTGTAGCTTAAAGATGGGTGCGATTATAGTAGGATTAGATAAAGATAAACAGAACTTACTTTATGAGATAGGTTTAAATATAGGTCTTTTGTTTCAAGTGCAAGATGATATTATCGATGCAACATACACGAGTTATAAAGCTGGTAAACCTACAAACAATGATAATAGTAAAAATTCATATACAAATTTGTTAGGGATAGACGGTGCAAAAAAAGAGAAAGATAGATTAATTTTAGAAGTAGAATCTCAAATTGATAAATTAGATATAGAGGTAAAAAAAAGACTTCTTTCTAGTATAGATAGATATTTTAAAGGATAGAGAATGTTAGAAAAACGCTTGCTTGCAGATATGGCAAATTGTGTTAGGTTTTTAAGTGTAGATATGATTCAAAAAGCAAATAGCGGACACCCTGGAGTTGCGATGGGACTCTCAGAGGTGGTTTCAGTTCTTTCACAACACTTAAATCATAATCCAAAAAACCCAAAATGGTTAAATCGAGATAGATTAGTTTTTAGTGGAGGTCATGCTAGTTCGATGATCTACTCTCTTTTGTATCTTTGGGGATATGATATGAGCATGGATGATTTGAAAAATTTTAGACAGTTTGGGTCCAAAACTCCTGGTCATCCTGAGTATAAAGATGTGCCTGGTATAGAAGTTACAACAGGACCTTTAGGGCAGGGTGTAGCAAATGCGGTTGGTTTTTCGATGTCTTCAAAATATGCACAAAATCTTTTAAATTCTGATAGTGCAAAAATAATTGATCATAAAGTTTACTGTTTATGTGGAGATGGTGATTTGGAAGAGGGGATTAGCTATGAGGCTTGTTCGATTGCTGGGCATTTAAATCTTGATAATCTTGTTTTAATTTATGATTCAAATAAGATTACAATTGAGGGTAATACCTCTTTAGCTTGGAGTGAAAATGTCAAAACGAGATTTGAGTCTCAGGGTTGGAAAGTTTATAGAATTGATGGACATGATTTATCTGAAATTGATCAAGTTCTTTCAGAGGTTAGAACTTCTCAAAATAGACCGTGTCTGATTATCGCACAGACAATTATTGCAAAAGGTGCAGATAAATTAGAGGGAAGTCATAATTCACATGGAGCTCCTTTGGGAGTTGATGAGATAAAAAGGGCAAAACTAAAAGCAGGAGTTGACCCAGATAAAGAGTTTTTTGTAGAACAAGAGGTTTTAGAGGTATTTAGAGGAGCTATTAAAAAAGGAGATGAGAGTGAGAGAGCTTGGAAAAAATCTTTAAATGACCTTCCTTTGGTTGAACAAAATGCAACTTTAGATCTACTTTTAAATCCTGATTTTTCAAAAATTAAGTGGCCAACATATGAAGAAGATGCAGGAGTTGCTACAAGAGATAGTAATGGAGAGATTTTAAATGCTATATCAAAAGCACTTCCTGGATTTTTAGGTGGGAGTGCTGATCTATCTCCATCAAATAAGAGTGAGCTAAAAGGGATGGGTGATTTTCCAAATGGAAAAAATATCCATTTTGGAATAAGAGAACATGCAATGGCTGCTATAACAAATGCGATGAGTCTTTATGGTCTGTTTATACCTTATAGTGCTACATTTTTTGTTTTTAGTGATTATATGAAGCCTTCGGTTAGATTAGCAGCTCTTATGGGTCTTAAAAACTATTTTATTTGGACTCACGATAGTATTGGTGTTGGAGAGGATGGACCTACTCATCAGCCAATTGAGCATTTGAGCCAATTTAGAGCTCTGCCTAACTTTTATACTTTTCGTCCAGCAGATGCTAGTGAAAATGTAGCTTGTTGGAAAAAAGCATTAGAGCTTGAAGCTCCTTGTGGTTTTGTTTTAAGTCGTCAAAAGTTAAAAACTTTAAAATCAAGTGTAGATTTTGGAGATGCAAGTTTTGGTGGTTATCTTGTTAAAAAAAGAGAAGAAGCTACTGTAACAATTATAGCAACAGGAAGTGAGCTTATGCCATCACTCCAAGCTGCTTGTCATCTTGAAAAAGATGGAATAAAAGCAAATGTTGTCTCCATACCTTGTTTTGAGCTTTTTAATGAGCAAAGTGATGAGTATAAAAGAGAAGTTATATATGAAGAAACAGCAGTTTTAGCAGTTGAGGCTGGAAGTGGAATTGAGTGGTATCGATATGCTGATGAAGTTCTTTGTATGGAAAGTTTTGGTGCAAGTGGAGATGCAGGGAAATTGTTTGAGACATTTGGTTTTACAATTGAGGGTATTAAAAAGAGAGTTAAGGATATGGTTTCAAAATAAGTTTGTTAAGCTAAATATAAACAAATTTTAAGTAATATAGCCGACCTTAAAAAAAATTTAAAAAGGAAAAAATGTGCCAACTATCAATCAGTTGATTCGTAAAGAGAGAAAAAAGGTGGTTGTAAAATCAAAATCACCAGCACTAAATAAGTGTCCTCAAAGAAGAGGTGTTTGTACTAGAGTTTATACTACAACTCCAAAAAAACCTAACTCTGCACTTAGAAAAGTTGCAAAAGTAAGATTAACAAGTGGATTTGAAGTTATTAGTTATATTGGTGGAGAGGGTCACAACCTTCAAGAACACTCAATTGTTCTAGTTCGTGGAGGAAGAGTAAAAGATCTTCCAGGTGTTAAGTATCATATCGTTCGTGGAGCTTTAGATACAGCAGGAGTTGCAAACAGAAGAGTTGCAAGAAGTAAATACGGTACTAAAAGACCTAAATCTTAATTAGGCTTTTAGTTAAACATATAAAACTATAAAAATTATAATTGTCAAAACGGCCAGGCTTTATTATCAAAACCTTTGTGGATAAAGTTTGAGTAAATTATAAAAAATTGAAGGAAAATCATGAGAAGAAGAAAAGCCCCTGTTAGGGAGATATTAGCAGACCCTATCTACAATTCAAAAATGGTATCAAAATTTATAAACATTTTAATGCTTAGCGGTAAAAAATCAGTTGCAGCAAAAATTTTCTATGAAGCTTTAGAGGCTATAGATAAAAAAGGCGAAGATAAAGGAATAGATATTTTTAATAAAGCTATTGAAAATGTAAAACCCTTGATGGAAGTAAAAAGTAGACGAATTGGTGGTGCAACTTATCAAGTACCAATCGAAGTAAGACCAGTTAGACAACAAGCATTAGCGATTAGATGGTTGATTTCATATACTAGAAAACGAAGTGAAAGAACTATGAAAGATAGATTGGCAAACGAGTTATTAGATGCAGCCCATGAGAGAGGTGCTACATATAAGAAGAAAGAAGATACTTACAAAATGGCTGAAGCAAATAAAGCATTTGCTCACTATAGATGGTAGAAGGAGCATAAAATGGCAAGAACTCATAAACTAGAAGATGTTAGAAATATTGGAATTGCTGCACATATAGACGCAGGAAAAACTACAACTACAGAGAGAATTCTTTTCTACACAGGAGTTGAGCATAAAATTGGTGAAGTTCACGATGGTGCAGCGACTATGGATTGGATGGAGCAAGAGCAAGAGAGAGGTATTACGATTACCTCCGCTGCTACAACTTGTGAGTGGAATGAAAAACAAATAAATATCATAGATACTCCTGGGCATGTTGATTTTACTATCGAGGTTGAGAGATCTATGCGTGTTCTTGATGGTGCTGTTTCGGTTTTTTGTGCAGTTGGTGGAGTTCAACCACAATCTGAAACTGTATGGAGACAGAGAAATCGTTATGGAGTACCATCTTTGGTATTTGTAAACAAGATGGATAGAACTGGTGCTGATTTTTATGAAGTTGAGAGACAGATAGTAGATCGTCTAAAAGGTAACCCAGTAGCAATTCAATTGCCAATTGGCGCTGAAGATAAGTTTGAGGGTGTCATTGATCTTGTGAAGATGAAAGAGATTGTTTGGGATGCTGAAGCTGCTATGGGTTCTGCATATAATGAGCAAGATATTAGAGCTGATCTTAGAGATAAAGCAGATGAGTATCGAGAACTAATGATTGAAAAAATTTCAGAAGCTGAATGTAATGAAACACTTATGGAGAAGTTTTTAGAGGGTGAAGAGATCTCAAATGATGAGATTATGGCTGGTATAAAAGCTGCTACTATTGGGATGTATATCGTTCCAATGACTTGTGGTACTGCATTTAAAAACAAAGGTGTTCAAACACTTTTAGATGCTGTTGTTGATTATCTTCCTGCTCCTACTGAGGTTGCTGATATCAAGGGTACGATGATGGATGATGAAGATGAAGAGGTTATTGTTGAATCTAGTGATGATGGTCCTTTTGCTTCACTTGCTTTTAAAATCATGACTGATCCTTTTGTTGGTCAACTTACATTTATTCGTGTTTATAGAGGTTCTTTGGGGGCTGGAAGTTTTGTTCATAACTCAACAAAAGATAAAAAAGAGAGAATTGGTCGTATCATGAAGATGCATGCTATCAAAAGAGAAGAAGTTAAAGAGATTTATGCTGGTGAAATTGGTGCTGTTGTTGGTCTTAAAAATACAACAACAGGAGATACACTATGTGATCCTGCTGATAAAGTTGTATTAGAGAGAATGGACTTTCCAGATCCAGTTATCTCAGTTGCAGTTGAGCCAAAGACAAAAGCAGATCAAGAGAAGATGGGTCTAGCTCTTCAAAAATTAGCTCAAGAAGATCCATCTTTTAGAGTTGAAACTGATGAAGAGAGTGGACAGACTATCATCTCTGGAATGGGTGAACTTCATCTTGAGATTTTAGTTGATAGAATGTTTAGAGAGTTTAAAGTTGAAGCAGAAGTTGGTCAGCCACAAGTTGCTTATCGTGAGACTATCAAAGAGGCAGTTCAGCAAGAATACAAGTATGCTAAACAGTCAGGTGGTAGAGGTCAGTTTGGTCATGTATATCTTAAACTAGAGCCTATGGAAGCAGGAGATGGTTATGAGTTTGTAGATGCTATCAAAGGTGGTTCAGTTCCAAGAGAGTTTATACCTGCTGTAAACAAAGGTATTCAAGAAGCTATGCAAGGTGGAGTTTTAGCTGGGTATCCTATGGAAGATGTGAAAGTTACACTTTATGATGGTTCATATCATGATGTTGATTCAAATGAGATGGCATTTAAACTTGCTGCTTCAATGGGATTTAAAGAAGGTGCTAGAAAAGCTGGTGCTGTTATAATGGAACCTATGATGAAAGTTGAGGTAGAAGTGCCTGAAGATTTTATGGGTGATGTTATAGGAGATCTTAACAGAAGAAGAGGTTTGATTGAGGGGATGGATGATAGAAGTGGAAACAAGATTGTAAATGCTTATGTGCCACTTTCTGAGATGTTTGGTTACTCAACTGATCTTAGATCTGCAACTCAAGGTAGAGCTACTTACTCTATGGAGTTTCATCATTATGATGAAGTACCAAAAAATGTTGCTGAAGAGATTATCAAAAAAAGAAATGGTTAATTCTTAAAAGGTGAAGCTTTTGCTTCATCTTTTTAAAAAATCTCTTCAATTGGAAATACATAAACCAAATAGAGATAAAAAAAGCCTAAGGATAAAGCTAAAATAATAAGACCAATAACTGGTGAGCTAACTTCAATACTTTTTGGTGAAAGTATTAACTTTGTATTTTGATTATTGATTTTGTTCTCTTTTAGTCCTGCATAAAATTGTATCGCTGCAAAACAGATACCAGAAAATACTAAAACTATAACAATCACAAATAACAGTTTTGATGAAAAAAGTTGCCATTGAAATACTTCGCTTCGGTGCTCAAAACCTCTGATTTTATAACTATAATATGCTTGCCAAGCTTTTTGGTTTTGTAATTTTGTTTCGTTATCATCAATATTTATAGGTAGCTCTTTTGGTGCAATATCTTTAGATAGTTCTATTTTTCCAGATGTGAGATCTCTCATCTTTTCAATAGTAGTTTTATTGGCTTCAACTTTTAATGGAGATTGAAGCTCAAATGCACTAATTGTACTAACATAATAAAAAAATATGATTATCAATATTTTCATGTTTGTTATCCTTATTTAAATTTTTTAAGGTGAAATCAAATAGTCAATAATTTGACTTCTTTTATCAATTAAGTCAAAAACAGAGAGCTCATCTCCCTCAAACTCTTTATATTCTTCGAAAGAATTTTTATCTTGTAGTTGTATGTGAATGATGTCTAAAAGTTTTGATGCATGATGGTTTAACCATAAAGCTTCTGTATTTGTTGAGGGGCTCGCAGGTGGATTGGCAGATGGAACATTTGTATAAAATACAATTTTTGGTTTCTCTTCAACTCGACCATCAGGATATTTTATGATAGTTTTTTCAGATGAGATGGTTTTAATCCTCCCGTCTGGATAGCTAATTTGCACACTTCCATCAGATTGTATCGTTTTTTTTACATTACAATTATTTTGTATATTAGGTTTAAATTTTCCAATATACTTTGCTTTCTTTAAAGAGTGATTTAAATGCTGTTGCCTTTTGGATGCTTCTTTATTTGCTACAGTCTCTGTTGTAAAATTAGACTCACACCATTTTTTATGTCTTACATAATCATTACTCCAAGTTGGTGGATTAATATTTGATAACTTAGTCGCTTGTGCTAGATAAAATTGATTAATAGCATTTTGTGCATACTGTTTGCAAAAATTATTGTTAGCACTATTTGCTAGATTTATTGATACACTTGTGATAAATATGGTTTTTGATAACCATTTTAATTGTTTGACATACATTCTTATCTCCTATAAATATAATTTATATTGAAATTGTATCGGCAAAAAGTTTTATAACTGTTTCATTTTTTACTAAAAGCCACTTGCCAATTTTAAAAAATAATCCATGATTTAAACTTGACACTTAAAATCTATCGTAAAAAGCAAACCACCATTTTGTGTGATATTCATATCTGCTTTCATCTGCTTAATAGTCAGTATAATGAGCTTGATACCCAATGTTTTGTTCTGCTTTATTTTTGCTATATCTACTAATTTATTACCTTTTTCATAATAAGTTAATAGACAACTGTTTTTAAATTTTTTAAGTGTAATTAAAATTTTTTTATCATCTTTTTTATGAGAAAATGCATATTTTAAAGAGTTTGTTAAAAGCTCATTGAGAATAATTCCAATACCAAGCATAGTATCTAACTCGATATTAGTTTGTTTAGCTTTAACTTCTATCTCTATATCTGAATTATATAAATCAGATAAGCTTTTAACAAATTTTTTAAAATCTACATTTTTTGCATCGGCACTTTTGTTAGATGAGTCATGTACTATTGCAAGTGTTTCTATTCGTAATTTATTTTTTTTTAAAATATCTGCTATGTTATAAGTTGAATTATATTTTAAATTATATATCTCTAAACCCAAAATAGATGAAACAATATTTAAATTATTTTTAATTTTATGATCTATCTCTTTTTGGATAGAGGTATTTTTTTGTTTTTTTTTCATGATTTTTCATTATTTGTAAAAACAAACTATCCTTTTTTTAGTATTGGGTTTTTTGTGAAAGTTTTTCAGTGGTTTTTTAGTGATAAAACCAAAAAACCACTGAAATTTAAATTTGAAGAAAATGTTTGACTATACAGGATCTTCAACTCTAACTGTAATTGGTTGTTGTGAAAAACCACTTACATCATAACCACCTGGTATATCAGAGTTTGCAAATATTGTAACCGTTAACTGATATACACCAGAATTTGCACTAGAAGGATTACCCTCTACCAATGACCCAGCAGGCACATGAATAGTGTGTTTCCATTTTCTTATTGAGCCATCTAGTACATAGTTGGCTTTTGGCTCAAGAGAATTCACTACAAGAGTCACATCAGAACCAGGACCTACAGATTCAGCATAAGCTTTTAGTTTCCAGTTTTGCATAGCATGCATCCATAAAGGTAACATAAATCCATCACCTTCCCACTCAACAATTAAATCAAAAGCTTTATCAGGGTCTAAAACATTATTAGACTCACTCAAAAAGCCTGCTGGAGGTGGTGTCCCAGCTGGATCTATAACTCTAACACCTGTACACTTAAACTGTAATCTACCCGCACCTAAATCTGG
>Ga0256834_1000454_pt1 | contig 29562 bp, 28 predicted proteins | sample 4281140metaG_FD_190536 | JGI IMG/M metagenome (GOLD analysis project Ga0256834, IMG submission 190536) | Hydrothermal vent microbial communities from East Pacific Rise, Pacific Ocean - 4281-140 | ecosystem: Environmental > Aquatic > Marine > Hydrothermal vents | place: Pacific Ocean: East...
TTGAAATTAAAAAAATGAAAAATGATTATTGATTTTCAATCATTTATGAATAAAAAAGAACGGCTAAAAAGTTTTATCGGACAACAGTGATAAAAGAAATAGATTATGAAACTTTTGTTATTGTTTTTGCTTCGGTTTTGTTTCTGAACACTTCTTGTATTTCCGTGAAATATTACGGGAATTATAATCAATAATTCAACATCACTCAAGTTGTATTGAAAGAAAATAACTTCGAGGTTTTGGGAAGTTTTACGGGGTCGGTGACGGCCAAGAAATCCGTTTTTATTTGAAGAATAAGGAAGGGGTCATTGGGTAAGCCGAGCAAAATTTATTGGAAAATGCTCGGAGAGAAGGAGTCGATTTGAGTGGAAATTGGGCTTTGATTAATGTTATGGTGGATTTGAAAAGCCCAAAAAATAAAATCACTGCGGATGTGTCGGCGGAAACAATCAGGTTTAAATAGATTTTTGAGGGGTAATTGGATGCCGACTAGGGATTTATTGTTCGGGATGAAGTATATAATATTTCTATTTCCGATTTGAATGTCTTCCGAATTGAATACCGGGCATGATTTTTCGAGGAAAATTTACGATTTTAAAAATGCATTCGATGTTTTCGGAATGCTAAAAATATTTTCCGTTAAGTAGAGATTTTATTTTCGGATTGATTTATCAACAAATTCTCAAAATATTTTTTCACTGTAAAAGCCAGTGTTTGTTCGATGGGGGTGTATTGGAATTCGAGGGTTGTTTTGGTTTTTCGGTTGTCGTAGTAGTCCCGGTCGAAGAGGGTTTTGATCAGGTTTTTGTCGGGCATAAAGCCTTTTCCGATGAGCATGGCATGGGCATTCATCAAGGGTAGTGCGGTTCTAAGGGTTAACGGGGATAATTTATGCCGCGGGGGTTTAACTTGTGCGTGGCGGGCAATACCGTGAAGAATTTCGCGAAACGAATAATTTCCTTCACTGACGATGAACCGTTCGCCGGAGATTTGTTTTTCCATGAGCGCTAGGGCGATTTGCACCGTATCGCGCACGTCTACGTAGCCGGTGACGCCTGTGGTATAAAAGGGCCATTTTTTTTGAATAACTTTACGAACGGTAAGTCCGAAACCGGTGTTCCAAAATCCCGGTCCTGCTACTACCGAAGGGTTGAGAATGGCGGCTTGCAGACCTTCTTGCATTCCGCGCCATACTTCCATTTCGCCGGCGAATTTGGAAGCGGCATAAACGGTATGCGGTTTCGTCCAGCTCCAGATGTCTTCTTCCGTATGCCGGTTTAGGTTTCCGCCGAGTGCGGCAATGGAACTGAAATGAATAAAATGTTTGATGTCGGATTGGAGCGACAAATTTACCAGATTGGCGGTGCCGACCCGGTTTATTTGCAACATTTCTTCGGCTCGACGCCGGTCGAACGAAACAATGGCGGCGGTATGAAAAACACGGGAAATACCATCGAGAGCTTCTTCGATGGAGGTAGTGCAAAGAATATCTCCGTGAAACCATTCGACGGAATCTATCAAGCGGGATTTTTTGTAGAGACGAAACAGATTTTCGAGTTTTCGTTTCGATTTTTCGGAGCGATATAAAGCTCTGACGGAATAGCCGCGTTTCAATAATTCCAACACCAGATGGCTGCCGATAAATCCCGTGGCGCCGGTGACCAAAATTTTTTCTGTGTTTTTTTTAAGCATGCTGTCGGGGTGATGCGACAAAAATAGAAATAATTATTTGATAACTTTGTTTCAAAAGAAAATATGCTTCGGGAAAATTTAAAAATACGCATGGTTCAGACCGATTTGGTATGGGAAAATCCGCTTGCTAACAAGGTAAAAGTCACTTCGATTTTGGAAAGGGTTCCTCGGCAGACGGATTTGGTGCTGTTTCCCGAGGCTTTTTTGTCGGGGTTTTCGATGAACGGTGCTCATTTGAATGATTTTGTGCTCTCATGGAGTGAAGCGAAAGATATGATGCTCGAATGGTCGGCACGTTTCGGTTTTTATATTGGCGCTTCAGTGTTTGTGAGAGAAAACGGAAAAAATTTCAATCGTTTTGTGGTATCGGGTCCCGGAGGTGAAATCATCGGTTTTTATGATAAGCGTCATTTGTTTACGCATGCGGGCGAACACCGGATTTTTTCGCCAGGAAACGAACGGACAGTTATTCGTTTGAAGGGTTGGAATCTTATGTTGCAGGTTTGTTATGATTTGCGTTTTCCGGTATGGGCCAGGAATCGTTATTTCCGGGAGGATGCGGTTTATGAATATGATGTTTTGGTGTATGTAGCCAATTGGCCTGCGGTTCGTCGCCGGGCGTATATGCGTTTATTGCCGTCGCGGGCTATTGAAAATCAGTCTTATGTATTATGGGTCAATCGCACGGGCAAGGATGGGAACGGTATGGAATATGCCGGGGATTCGCGGGTGATTTCGCCCGAAGGAGAGAGCTTGGCTTCTTTGGGTGATGATCGGGACGGTTGTTTGGATTTTGTTTTGGATCCGGGACCGCTCTATCAAGTGCGCGCACGGATGCCGTTGGGGCCGGATTGGGATGATTTTGAGGTAAAAAATAGCCTTTGATTCCCTTACCTGTGACATATGTAGGGAATTTGAATTTTCCCGGTATTTACGTGAGAGAATTTCTCTATCTTTGGATTTGAAATTCGGGTTCATGCTCAAGCGTCGTTACAGTAAACAAAAACTTGAAGCCGGCACCGACGAAGCGGGGCGCGGTGCATTGGCTGGTCCTGTGGTGGCCGCCGCAGTGATTTTACCTACCCGGTTGCGTGCCTCGGAGTGGAAAATCCTCAATGACAGTAAACAATTGGATGAAAAGTTGCGTTACCGTCTTCGCGAAGTCATTACTCGGGAGGCTTTGGCATGGCGTGTGGCTTTTGTATCGAGGGAAATAATCGATAAGATTAACATATTGAACGCTTCGATTTTAGCCATGCACCGGGCATTGAAGTATTTGCCTGTCCGTCCCGAATTTATTATCGTGGACGGGAACCGGTTCAAGCCTTATGAAAATATTCCGCATGAAACCGTTGTGAGAGGCGATGAGAAATATTTGTCTATTGCGGCGGCTTCGGTTTTAGCCAAGACATTTCGCGATGATTTTATGAAAAAAATTCACCGGTATTTTCCGCATTATCGTTGGGAGAAAAATAAAGGTTACGGTACAGCGGAGCATAAATCGGCGATTCGACAATACGGAATTTGTCGTTATCATAGGTTGAGTTTTCATCCGCATATCGAACAATTGAAATTGCCGTTCAATTAATTATTCGTAATTTTATCGGGATATAAAAAATCGAAGCTTTTGAAGCGTTTTCGTTTATTCGGGATGGTGGCATTATTGTTAGCGGGCTGGACGATGTCCGGGCAATCGAGGGTGCAATTGGAGAAAAAACGGCGTCGTATTCAGAAAGAGATTTACCGGTTGTCGAAGCAGGTGAATGCGTTAAAAAAGAATGAAAAAGATATTTTGTCGGCATGGCAATTGCAAAAACGCCAAATAGCATTACGTCAAAAATTGATTGATCAAATTCGCAAGGAAATTTCCGCTTTGAACCGTCAAATAAAATTGAAGCAAGATAGCATTGACGATTTGAAATCCGAACTGGAAGTGCTGAAAGAAGAATATTCCGGAGCGGTTCGAAAGGCTTATAAATTTTCGTCGGGTGAGAAGGTTTTGTATTTTATTTTGTCTTCGGAGAGTTTTACGCAGGCATGGCGGCGGATAAGATATATCAAGGAATATACGGCTTATATAAAAAAACGTGCCGAGGCGATAAAAACCAAGGAGGCGGAAATTGCCGCTGCGGTGGAGAGATTGCAAGCGGTAAAACACGAAAAACAAAACTTGCTTACGCGCATGCGTGATGAGCAACGCGCTTTGGAAGCCGAAAAACACAAACAAGAACAAATGTTGGTATCATTGCGGCGAGATAAGCGGAAATACATTGCACGGATTAAGCAAAGACAACGTGAAGCCGACCGGATTAACAAGCTTATTGAAAAACTCATTGCCGCCGAAATAGCCAAGGCTAACCGGAATAAGGGCAGGCGCGAACGAAATGTTTTTGTATTGACACCGGAAGGCAAAAAATTAGCGGCGGCTTTTTCGGCCAATCAAGGGCGTTTGCCTTGGCCTGTTCGTCATGGTTATATTGCGCGACATTTCGGCAAACACCGGCATCCGGTTTATAAGCACGTGACGGTTATCAATTACGGAATTTATATCCATACACCCGACAATGAGCCGGTGAAAGCCGTTTTTGACGGAGAAGTGTTGATGGTGCAAATCATCCCGGGCGCCAATGAAAGCGTTATGTTACGCCATGGAAACTATATCACCATTTACCGGAATGTGAAAAATGTTTTGGTCAAGGAAGGACAAAAAGTGAAAGCTGGTCAAACCATTGCTACGGTGGCGAAGGATCCGGCCAGTGGTGTTTCTACGTTGAAATTTTACATTTATAAAAACCGAACCAAACTTAATCCCGAATTATGGCTCAGCGGAAAGTAATTTTTTTGTGGTGGGTTGTTTGGGCGCTTGCTTCTTGCGCGCCTGTTCAAAAGAAAGTTTTTTTTGAAGCACCAGTGGTGAAGCGTTCCGCTTATGTGATGCGAATCAACGATACGGTTTATCCGTCTGCGCGGCCCGGTTATTTGTTGCGCCGATTGGCTGGCGGTTCGAGTATTTTGTTATTAAATAAATTGAATCCGCCTTCGGGTTCCACGGTGAATTTTATCATTCCTTCGGCAGGAGCCAAAGCTTATTCCGTTATTTTGTTGCCACCGGATTATGTTTTTCCCTTTCAGGTTTCGTTTTTGGAAGGAAACACGGGAAAGGGGAGTTTCCGGTTTGAAGAAAAAAACTTTTTTGTTTACAAAACAAAAGATTATCAATTGGTTACGTCGAATAAAATCGCTTTTGAAAAATATTTGCGCGAGAAGGAGGTTTATTTTTTGAATTCCGGTCAAGCGAAAAAAATATTGAATTATGCCAATGCCGAAGCGCCTATTCAGTGGATTTGGTTTCCGATGCATATTCCGGGGGAGCAATATTGGCCTTTGAACGATCGATTTTTATTGGCGCACTTGGGCGAAACTTATGTTTGGGATATGGAAGTGCCGGAACAATCGCAATATGCGGGGGTTATATTGGCACCGGATTCGGTGAATACATTGGAGGATGTTTTTGGCGCCGTAGATCCGGTGAAAACGGATTTTTCGAGATGGATTCCGCGTAATAGTCAGCAATTCCGTCATTTTGCTTTTTCTTCTTTTCGGGTTTGGGATAAGCGGTGGCGTCATTTCAAGGCCGCTTCGGGTTATAATACCACCGAAGCACCCGCGTGGTGGAAGGCATTGAAATCCGTTACGCAAGCAGGGGAGAAAAATGAATTTACGATTTTGACCTTCGGTCAATTAACCGGAAAAGTCCTTGAAAAAAGCCGGGTTTTGTCCAAATATCACGATATGGAAATTTATGAAAATCAGGATTCAATACGTTTAACTGCATATTTTTATCCGTTATTGCAAAAAGAAAGTTATCCGTATTTCACGGTTTTCGATCAATCCATGGTGTTGGCAAAGGATATAAAATCGTTGGAGTCTTTCATTGACCTTTACGAGAGGGAACTTACTTCGAATTTGGACAAAAATTTTAAAAGAAGACTCGGCCAATTGCCGGAGCCTCTGCATGTTTTTATCTACAGTCAGGGGAAAATATTTGCCGCCGTATATCAAAACGATCAGTTTTTTTCCGTATTCGATGCCGGCACTTCCGAGGGGAGTCGATCGCAAAGCAAGCAGGGGCATTACCGTTTATTTACTACCATAGCTCCGGGGGAATTGCAACATTATCCGCAATGGATTTATAACCACCGGACGAAAAAATACGAGCTTGTATGGCAAAATGCTTTGCATGAAGTAATATGGACGGACGAAAAAGGAAAAATCCGGTGGAGACGAAACGTGGAAAATCCCGTTCTCGGTGATTTTTATCGTATAGATATGTATCGTAACGGCAAAAGTCAGGTTTTATTTGCCACGGAAGATGGTTTATACGTGGTCGATGTGCGGGGAGCTTATGTGAAACCTTTTCCGTTGAAAATGAAAATCCATTCGCCGGTCGGTGTGTTTGATTATGACCGGAATCGTCGTTACAGGATTGCGGTTCCGGTTGATAAAAAGCTTGTTATGTATGATGCGCGAGGGAATTTGATTGAAGGCTTTAAGCCCCAATCTTTGCAAGTTCCTTTGCAATCGGCGCCGCAGCATTTGCGTATCGGCACGAAGGATTACATTGTTCTTTCGCATGAAGACGGTCAAATCGATATTCTGAATCGCCGGGGCGAAGTGCGTATTTCCGTCAAGCAAAAAATTCCGCTCAAGACCGGCCGGTGGTTTGTTTACAGGAATCATTTGACGGCTGTAGGAAAGGATGGTTTTTTAGTGAGCATTGATGTTCGGGGAAACATTTCATATCCGGATAAAAACTTGAAAATCAAAGAGATAGATTTTGAAAAAAATACTTACATTGCTACGGATGGCAAACGTGTTTATATCGACGGCAAAAAACTGGATTTGAATATTCCGGAAATCGGGGGAGTTTTTGTATTGAGGTTTAAAAAAGGGATGATTTATGCCGTAGAGGATCTTTTGAATCACCGGTTTATCTTAATCGAATTTAAAAATAAAGCGATGCAAACGGAAATGCTTGCCGGTGAAAAATGGATTAAAATATCACCAGACGGTAAGAAAATCCTGACATTTATAGGGGATAATATCGTTATTTATAAAAAATAAGCGGCTTTCGATAAAATTGCTTAACTTTATTTTTGAAAGAACGGCACTTGATATGTGGTATCCGAAATTGGTTGAAAACATACTTTTGATATGTTTTGTTCAGGGGTTTATTGTTACTTTATTTGTGATTGGTGCCAAATTTTATCGTTCGCGTCGTGTTTGGTATTTGACTTTGATGGTTTTGGTGCTTTCGCTTAATTCTTTTCAAGCATGGATGAAAACCGGTCAAAGGTCTTGGCTTTTTGAATGGATGCAATATGTGCATGTGCCTTGGTATTTATTTGTGATGCCGTTCTTTTATTTGTTTGTTCGGTCGTTTACGCATGATTTGAAGCCTGCCAAGCGTGTATTGAATTCGGCTTATGTTTTATTCGTTTTATCGGTGCTCATATCTTTATTTTTTTATTTGCAATACCGGTCCAATTTGCAAGTTTTGAAGTCCGTGATGCAGCGTTTTAATATGGTTGCGGAATTTACGGGACTGATTTTCAATACGGGGGTTTTATTATCGGCTTGGCGATTTTTTGCCGGAAACAAAAAAGAGTTTTTCAAATACTTGAATATCAGCTGGTTACGTTCTTCGTTTCCCATTGCTTTTATTTTGTTTTTTATTTGGTTTACGGCTATTGTTTCCGCTTATATTTTGAAGGATTATTGGTATTTTAAAGAAATTTACAACGGTATCCGTGTCGGTTCGGCCATTATTATTTATTGGATTGTATATTTGGGTATTTACCGGTTTAGTATTTCTAAGGAAACCGTCAAAAACAAACCTGAATTTAATGAAGATCACAAGCGTGAATATGAACGTATTTTGCATATCATCCGGGAAAAAGGATTGTTTACCGACACCGAACTGAGTGTGAATAAACTGGCGCGTTACTTGGATATTTCACCTTCAAAATTGTCGAAAATGGTGCAACATTTTTCGGAGAAAAATGTTCCCGAATTAATTAATAGCATGCGTGTGGAGCGAGCCAAGGAGTTGCTCACGAATCCCGAATTTGACAAATATACGCTGGCACATATCGGTTGGGAAGCGGGTTTTAATTCCCGCTCGGCGTTTTATAATCATTTCAAGCGATTGACCGGCATGACGCCGAAGGAATATAAAGAAAAAGCAAAGGAATAACCGGACGGCGAGTCGAAAGAAATTAAAGGTTTATGTAATAAAGTTTATATACCGTACTGCCCCCGGCAACAATGCCGGGGGCAGTACGGTAAAATGTACTCGGAGCGGGACTTGAACCCGCACGGGCTTTACAGCCCACTGGATTTTAAGTCCAGCGCGTCTACCAATTCCGCCATCCGAGCGCCCTATAATAAAAAAAGAGCGGGAAACGGGACTCGAACCCGCGACTTCCACCTTGGCAAGGTGGTGCTCTACCAACTGAGCTATTCCCGCATTCGCGATTGCAAATATATAAACTTTTTTCTTATTAAGTCAAATTTTCGCCTAGAATTTTTCTTCCGAATGCCAATTGGCTCTGATTTCGATTAGCCGGGGGTAATGGTAAACCGGCTCAGGTTGTTGTTTTTGTAAAAAATTGCCTGTATCCCACCGGCCGTTTCGGTTTTGATCGACTAGGATTCTGAACCGGTATTTGCCGGGTTTCAAATATTGAAATTCGAAAGTGTTTCCTTGCGTTAAAAATATGCGACGAAGGACTTTTCGACCTTTTTGGTCTGTTAATTCGCCGATGAGATAAGCATGTTCCGGTGCATGGGTCCAAATACCTTTCCAACTGCCGGTTTTGTTCACGGAAACATAGGGGATTTTCCAAAATAAAGTGTCTTTGTTTTGTTGTCCCGTAAAGCCAGTGACGGAATTCGGGTAGAATTTGATATTGAGGGTGTCGCCGGCGAATCCGGGTGCTGTCATGGCTAGCATTCCTTGTCGGGTGCGTGTGCATTTGACTTTTGCCGGCCGAATATCCATGCGGGTGCTGTCCCAAGTCAGAATCGGTTGTGTGGATGTGATGAAAATCGTATCCGAAGGATAGCGGGTATTTTGATTGATTTTTAAAAGCAAGGTGTCCGAAGGGGCTTTTCCTATAGTGATTTTAAAAGTTTTAACGGAATCGTCACGACGCAAAAAGGTTAAGTGGAAACTTTCGTTTTCCCTGACAGGTTTAATCCAAATGTTGAGTGTTTTTTTCTTGGGATTTCCGGCGGTGTAAAAGAAAATTTCTTTTCCCGGTGCTTGTGGTTTTATTTCGGATAAATCGCCTTCTGCCCTGGCAACCCAAAGGTGCATTGTTTTTTGTTCGGGTTGGTAAATGACGGGCGCAAGGGGTTCGCTAAACAAACGGAGCGATAAGGAGTCGGTGCCGGGGATACGGACGGTTTCATTTAGGAAAGCCACTTGTTCTTCTCCGGGTTGGTAGCGGTAATCATGATTATTATCCGAAAAGGCGACAATTCGGTATTTACCCGGGCTTAAATGTTGGAAACGGAAGTGTCCGTTTTCGCCGGCTTTGGTTAAGTAAAAAGGGGTTCCGTTTAAGACGATTGAATCTTTAAAATTTTCGGCTTGATATAGCCCTACCGTTACGTTTTCGGGTATTTCAAAATCTTTTCCCGTAAGAATTCGTCCTTTCAGTTTCAATGAATCCAAAAATTTTCCCGTAGAGAAAACAAAAACAAAGTCTTTGAGCACGTTTCCTTCTCTGTAATCTTTGATGGCATTGCCGAAATAAATCGTATAAGTGGTATTGGGGCGCAGGTTATTTTTAAATATAATTTCAATTTTTTTTGACGGATATCCTATGGGTTTGATTGCGGGCTTGATTTTCAATGGCGGCGAGATGACGATTTGTGTAAAAGGATTGTCTAATTGGACATATTCGTCGAAATAGAGGGTGATTTTTCGGCCGTTGAAGGCAGTGGAATTTGCAGGAGGAATTGCTTTAAGAAGCTTAGGCGGTGTGGTGTCTTTATCGCCGCCTTGCGGGCGTCCCATGCGAGCGCAAGCGTTAAGGAGTATCAAAACAATCAGTGCCGGATACCAATGCTTCATGGCATAAAGATACGTTTTTTAGGGAACATGGCGCCAATCGCTCAAAAAGATTTTTCGCTTGCCGGAACGGAAATGGAAATTTCGAATGTCCGCTTCAAATTGACGGATGTCTGTTGCAATGTCGGCGCCGGTTTTTTCTTTGATTTGCAGGAAGATGGCGCGGTAAAAGAAATTATCGGGGTATTGACGGGCTAGTTTTTCGGCCAGGGGCAATGCCTTTTGATAATCGTGGTATAAGTCTTTGTAAATTCTCATGAGGATGTAGGTGGCTTCGGTGGAGATGGCCGGATTGGGATGGCGACTTAATTCATGGAGGTATTTCAGTCCTTGGGTTTCATTACCTTCGGGAATTAATAGGAAATAGGGATAGAAATACCAGTATTTTTGTTTTCCGTATCCGGCGGAGAACAGATATATGGCTGCCGTGAGTTTAAGAAAAGGTGATTTTTCGGCTGAATCGATGGCGTATCGAATGGCGCCGGTGAGTTTATGGGAATATTTTAGTCCTTCGAGGAAGCGGTCTTCTTTGAAAGCAAGGCGAAAACGAAAGCCGTAATTCATCAGGCGGATGTAATATTCGTCTTGGTTTTTTGTTTGTTGCGGAATTTGTTTTTCGGTTTTTAGGATGTATTTGCGCAAGGAGTCTCTCAAAGATTTTTCGTCGGGTGAAGTGACCATTTGCCACCAGAAATAATTGGTTTTAAGAAAATCCAATGAAGCTTGGGATATGTTTCGGTTTAGGGATAATTTGAGTAATGAGTCGGCTTCGGTATAGTGTCCATGGTGAATGGCGTGAATCACTTTGTAGGAATAAGAACCCGGTTTAAGGAAGGATTGTGCCGGGGCGTGGATCCGGAGCATTATTATCACCAAAAGGAGCATTTTTTTCATGGAGAATAAATCAATTGTTTGATACGGCGGAAGGTTCGTGCGCGATTTTCGGCCCGTTTTCTACGGGCAATATTTTGGGCGCGTTTATATCCTCCCATCCAATAGCGTTGGAGCCAAGGGTAAATAGCAATAAAAGAATCCCAAAAACTGTAGTTTTGCATGTCTACGAGGAAAATGTAAACAAGCAGTCCGTTGAGGGCGAAGGAATTGAAGCCGTTTTTCCAATCGCCGGCATAAATTTGTCCGCTTCCGGGAAAGAACAGGCTCATCCAATAGGCTAGTTCGGGATTGGGACGCATAAGGTTTTTTCGCTTGAATAATTCGTCCAGTTGTTTTCGTTTTACGGAATCGTTTTCGGGTATTGTCCGGGCAAACCATTCACGGGCTTTATCGAATTTTTCTTGACCGAAGTAAATGGTTCCCAGTAAAAAAGACCGGTTTTTGGTTTGTCTTTCAGTGAAGATGCCCCGGTAATTTAGGATGGATAACAGGGCGAATTTGAATTTTTTTTGAAGGATGAGGCTTGAAATTTTTTTTAGAAACCATTCGGTTTTGACGGTGTCGGTTTTTTCGAAGGTTTCGGCTTCGCGATAATATTTTTCAGCCAGTGCATATTGTCCGCTCATGAAGAAAGCGTCGGCCATTTTTCCGCGGATTGTTGGAACCTGTTCTTTGGAGGCAAAAAAATAGGCGCGTTGATAGTATTTGGCAGCTGCAGCGAATTGTCCCGAGGACATGAATTGATCCGCTATGGCTACGGTTTGATTGACCGTTTGTGCGTAGCCGGCGAAAAATAGCCCGCTAAAAACGGTAATCAAAAACGGCTTTAACTTCCTGAGTTGCATCATCGTCGATTTTTTGATTGTGGCGCTTTGCCGCTTTGACCGATCCGAAAATATTACCCAAATAAAAAGCGGCTCCCAAAGAGGCGAAAATCCATCCGTGAACACTTTTGATTCCGTCTTTGGAAAAGCCTCGGTATGCTTGCCAAATATTGATGCCTGTAAATAAAAAAGCCATCAAAGCGTCGCCGTAATTTTCGGTATAGACTTTTCCCAATCCGGGTACAACGGCCGAGAGGGTTCCCGCCAAGAAAGGACTTTTGGTTTTGGCACCGAGTCTTCGTAGGACAACATTGCCGAATTGGTGGTAAACGGGGTCGGGATTGGAAACATGAGCTTGATAATACTCGCCGGCTTCTTTCCAGCGTTTTTCCAAAATGCTCAATCCTAAATACCAAGTTTGTTTGTCGATGGAATCCAGTTTCGACCGGGTCAATTTTTTAATGGCTTTTTCATAATTTTCGCTATAAACATCCAAACGGACGGATTGTTTTTGAAACTTGACGGGGAGCGTATCGAAAAGGGGAAAGAATTGGTTGAAATAGCTTTCTGCTTTGGGAATATTATGCAGTTGAATATAAGTTTCCACCAATTGATATTTGGTATCGTTATCTTGTGGATTTAAAAAAATTACACGTTGAAATTCTTCTGCGGCATAGCTGTATTGGCCGGTTTTAAACAAGTATTGGGCGAATTTTTTGCTGTTTTGAAGGTTGAAAATATCTTGTGCTTTTTTTTCTGCCGGTTTATTGGATGAGGGGTTTCGGATTATTGAATCGTGTTTGGAAGTCAAGGAATCGCCGGATGTTTGCTGAGCTTGCAGCCATAAGCCGAAAAATCCCGTGAAGAAAACGGATAATTTACTGAACCGGATCATAGTATTTTTTGTGTTTAAAGTCGATCGGATAATGATTGTTGGCAAAAGGTGAACAACGGGATAAACGGTCGATTCCGTCGAGGAAGCCGTATAGCACGCCGTGTTTGTGGATGGATTCGATCATGTAGGTGGAACAAGAGGGGTAGAAGACACAAGAATCGATATCTTGTGACGAAATAAAGGTTTTGTAGGTCCAATAGAGCACGGCGAAGAAGAATTCGGCTTCGTTTCGTGCCGAACGCATGGGGGCGGTCCAATTATCTTGATGGAGGTGAAGGTCGAATACATGTTCCACTTGTCCGATATAATCTACGTTATTACCGGGTGCTTGCGCCTGTATTTTGAAGGTAATGTTCAATAGGAAAATTATAGAAATTATCGTTGTCTTTTTCATCGATTATAATGTTTTTGAATTCGGTTTTTTGGATGGTTTCATTGCCTTGTTCGTCGTAAAAAAATTGCACCATTCGTCTGGGAAACATGATACCTTGAATATTTTGATAGTCTTCGAAGAATTGTTTACTAACGATTTTTCCTTCGATATTATAAAAAATGATTCCGTGAATGAGTCCGTTTTTGTTGGCTATAAGAATTTTTCCTACGGCTTTTTCTAAGTTTTGAGGCGGTTCCCACGTGGAAATTACCAATCCGCCGTCTTCTTCCACGTTGGTCAGTTTGTAGCCGGAATTTTCCAGTCCGTAGTATTGTATGTTGTTTTTTAGCAATAAGGCGAAAATTGTGGTTTCGGGGGGCATGGGGTTTTTCATGGAAGCCATTAATTGGCCGTTTTTAATGTAGTAGGTGTGATTTTTAATCATAACATAAGTTTCTTTATAGGGAAACCACATGTCCGAAACCATTTTTCCGGTGATATTATCATAATAAATCGTTCCTTTATTGAGGGTGTATTTTCCGTCGGCGTATTTTTTCTTTACGGTGATGTCCGCGCGAATACGGTAATAATTTTGTGCATTCAAAAGAAAGCCCGGTAGGATTAGAATCAGTGTCCAAATTTTTTTCATTGCAAGGAATTTTAAGTATTTACAAAGATGCAATAATTATGCTAAACTGCCAACGAATAAAATTTGTTTTTATCGGTTTAATGTGACCATTATGGGGTTTGATTATTTGTCGAGCACTTCCAAGTCGAGATTTTCATTGACTCTGAGGATGTATGAAGCGACGTTTTCGAATCCTTGTCCTGCGTGAAAGCCGTATAAGTATATTCGGGAAGTTTCTTGGGTTTTACCGTATTTTTTCAATCCGTCGAATAAATTATCCGCATTGGCCAGTCGAAGCATGAGGTCAAAGGTGGTGTCGTATCCGTTGATGAAGGTGGAGTTGGGATAGAAGCCGAGGTTTTCTTTGACGCTTTTGCGCAATCTGGGGTCGATGATTTTCAGGCTTCGGGACGGGAATGTCAAATGAACGGCGGCCATTTTTTTTACGTCCAAAGTTCGGATGGCTTTGGAGTCTTCCAATAAGAAAAGTTGCAAGGGATAATTTGTGCTCAATCCGTCGAGTACGGAAAGTATGTTGGCTATGAGTGAGTAGTCGTCGGTGGAGAGAATGATCAAATTGTTTTTGCCTTTTTTCAGGTAGGTTTTAAAGTCGGTGTCTTTGAGCCAGTTGCCGTGTTTGGAATGATGAGCGGCGAGCATGTTCAATGTTCCCAGCGAGAGGGCGACCGAATCTGCGACGGGTTTTGCTTTTTCGTCGAAGACGACGATAAGATTATCGTTTGCTTTAATTTCGTTGATGAAGGTTATCATATGCTGCGCCAAGGAGGCGGAGTCGGTGACGGTTTTTACGAGGTTTCCGTAGGCGTTTATGCCGCGAAACGACGGGACCACCACGGGCGTATTGAAGGTTTCCAGTACCGAGGCGGTTTTTTCAATGACACCGGGGTAGACGGGGCCTAGCACAAAATCGTAATCGGTTAAGTCGTTTTTGAGGAGGATTCGGTCGGTGGCGTTCGGGTCGGCTTGTGTGTCGAATACGTCCACGCGAATATTCAGTCCGAGTTTTTTTAAGGAATCCACGGCCATTCGTATGCCGGCGTAGTAGTCGAGGATTTTGTTTTTACGTATGAAGGAGCATTCGGTGTTGTTTTGCCGGTTTAATTTGAAGGGTAATAGAAGAGCGACTTTGTAGGTTTTGTTTTTGTGCAAGTTTTGTAGTAAGTCGACGGTATATTCTTCGGGATTTTTGATTTTTTCGAGGCGGAAAAAGAAGGGTGCGTTAAGGTCGAAAACGACAGTGAAGCCGGGTTTGGGAATGCGGAGGATTTGACCGGCTTTCAGTCCGTCTTTCAGGACGGGGTTGTATTTCATTAATTCTTCGATGGAGATATTGAATCGTTTGGTGAGGCTGTAAACGGTTTCTTTGGGTTTGACCGTATGAAAGAAGAAACGGTTTCCGGATTGTTTGGAGGAATCATCCGGTTTTTTTTGACGGGGTATTTTAAGGATTTGGCCGGCTTTCAGTCCATCGGTGAGTTGGGGGTTATGGCGCAGCAATTCTTCTTCGGAGATATCGAATCGTTTGGTGAGGCTGTAAATGGTTTCCAAGGGTTTGACTTCGTAGTAGACGAAATTTTTGTCGGTTTCGGGTTTGGTGTCGGCGCGGTTTTTAGGCACCACCAGTTTTTCGTTTACTTGCAGGTTTCGTCCTTGGATTTGTGGATTGAGGCGTTCGAGTTCGTCTACGGTGATGCCGTGGTTATAGGCCACGCGCCATTTGCCTTCTTTGGGTTTGACGTAATAAAAGGTGTAGCGTGTCGTATCGATTTTTCCGGTGGGGTCGGGTAAAATGGGAATAATGATAATTTGTCCCAGTTTAATGTTGTTATCTTCGATTTTGTTGACTTTGTTAATGTCTTCGATGGTGGTATTATATTGTTTGGAAATACTGAAAACGGTTTCGTTTTCGCTTACGGTGTGGTATTTGAAGGCTATGTAGCGTCCGGAGGCTTTCAGCGAGTCGAGGCCGGGTTTTTCTATGAGGGGAATCAGGATAATTTGACCGGGTTTTATATCGGAGTTTAATCCGGGGTTGTTTTTCAGGATTTGGTAGGGTGTGGTTTTATATTTGCGTGCAATGGAATAGATGGTTTCTCCTTGTGCAACGGTATGTTTAATGATTTGTCCTGCTTGGGCGAGCGAGAGTGAATAGGTAAGGAGTAAAATTATCAGAACCGGGTATCGAACGATTTTTTTCATGGGGGTTTTATTGAATTTCCACTAGCAAACCTTCTTCGATTAAAGCTACGGCGATTTGTTTGATTAGTGCATAATCGCCTTTTTTCACCACGCATTTTCCTTTCAGATGAGTAATCCATGCGCATTGTTCGGCTTGTTGCTCACTATGTTCGCAATAAATCATGAGCATATCGATCACGTGGTCGAAAGTGTTGACATCGTCGTTGTAGAGAATCAATTTGTGAACTTTATTTTGTTCTTTGCGTTTTTGTTGCAGAGGCGAGTTTTGTTCGGGCATAGACATTAGGGTTTAAAAAACAATGCAATTTATACAAAATTACATTAATCCTTTTGATTATACAAAAACGGCGGCCGTCCAATCGTTTTCTAGTATACGGGATACAAGTTTCATGCCTAATGTTCGGGCTTTGTTTTGGATGAGGGGCAGGTCGGAGAGGTAGAATCCGCTCAGGATAAGTTTTCCGCCGGGTGTTAGGCGGTTGACATAAGCTTCCATGTCTTGGAGTAAAATATTGCGGTTGATGTTGGCGAGGAAATAATCCGCCCGTGGGATTTGTTTTAAAGCGGTTTTGTCGCTCAGGTAAAGTTTTATTTTTCGGTGACAGCGGTTTAGTTTGATGTTTTCTTGGGCATTTTCGTAGGCCCACCGGTCGATGTCTATGGCGAAAATGTCCCGGGCGCCCGCTTGGCAGGCCAAAACGGCCAAGACGCCCGTGCCGGTTCCCATATCGATAATGCGTTTGTTTGTGAAATTTTCTCGAAGCATCAATCGAATCATCAGTGTGGTGGTTTCGTGATGTCCCGTGCCGAAACTCATGCGCGGATTAATGATTATTTCTTTTATGCCGCGAGGTGCGGGCGGATGAAAGGAAGCGCGAATGTAAACACTTCCGTCAATAAGCACGGGGCGGAATTGTTTTTCCCACAATAGGTTCCAGTTTTTTTCTTCTTCCGTTTCAATCCGGTAAGGAACTTTTGCTTCTTCAAGTATTTTTTTCCAATGGTCTGTAAGTTGTTCCGGCAATGCAAAGCCTACGGCAAAGCTATCCTCTTCGGTAAATCCTTCAAAACCGGATTGCATGAGTGTGTATAGCAGATGTGTTCGTTCCGCGGAAGCCGGAAGAAGCAGAATCAGCTTGATGTATTTTCTTTTTTCCATGAAAAACTCAATACGATAATGCCTAAATACATCCAAGTGGTGGCTATTAAAATAAGTAAATTATAGGGCAATGTCAAATGCCATTTTAACCAGAAATCCGTTCCGCGCAAAAAAATAAATCCTTCCATAAGCATAAGTCCCGTATAAAAAAACCAAAATGGTTTAGGGGACAAACGGTAGAATTTCATTTGTGTCGCAATAAATAAAATAGCCACCGAATATAATACCAGCATAACCCAGTGTAAATAACCGATAATCAAATCACGGGTTTTGTAGGTTACTTCGGCAAAATAAGGGCATGAAGCCGTGAATTGCAGCAAAATTTTCACGGCGATTGCCATGAGAATCAGATTGAAAATATTTTTCATGAAGCGATTGGTGTTCCAAGGAGCGGTTTCATGACGAATCAACCGGTAAAGCAGCCACAATCCCGTTGCTTCCAGAACAACGCTGATTAAAGCGAGGAAATTCACGTAAACCGGCGGTCTTGTCCATAGTGTATTGGTGAGGTATCCCAATAATATTCCGGCGAATAATAAACCGTTGATGCGGGTTATCTTTGCCGAATCGAAGCGGCTGCCGTTTTTTTCCAATAAATATATGAGCAATGCCAACATCGAGAGAAAAAACCATCCGTTATACTGAAAATGCAAGTAGAAATAAATGTCCAAATTATACCAAATGCTTTTTTTGCCGAGAAAAACCAAAACGGGACCTAAGGCCCAAGGGCTGAGGCTGGAAATGATCATAAAGATAATGGCGGAGCGCGTCAGGCTATAAGTGGCGGGAAATTGTTTACGGGTTTCGGTTTTTTTCAGAAACCAATAAGCCAAGATGTATGTTCCTAGCAGGAATAGGGATAAAAAGGCGATGGAGAAAGCTTTGTAGCCTTGAATGGGGAAGGAAATCATCATGGCGGCAACCATGATTTGGGAAAACACGAACAGGCGGCCGAATTTTTTCGATTCGCCTAATTTCGGGATCAAAGCGACCGCCAGCAATACGGTGAAGGCGGCATGTAGCCAGCCCAAAAAAGCGCCGTGGGAATGTGCGTGTAGCCAATAGGGAAACCGGATCGGCAAAGGGTTCCACATGTGCCATCGAAGAATATAACCGTAGGTGGCCACTAAGAACCAAAAAAACAAACTTACATTAAAATAACGTTGCAAACGACTCATCGTTCGTTTTTAAGTTCTTCCGAAATGATTTTGGGGAGGTGTTTGGGTTTGAAGTTGGTGTTTTTCTTTGGTTTGGGAGCGTTGGGGTCCGGTTCGATATCCGCAATGATTTTCACTACGTGCGTGAGCTGTTTTTCGTTGCTGTGAATGGTGATGGTTTTCACTTGGTGCCCTTTTTTGTGGTGCGTGTCGAAGCGGACCTTCAAGACGCCTCTTTCGCCGGGTTGAATGGGTTCTTTGGGCCATTCGGGGACCGTGCAACCGCAGCTGGTGCGCACTTTGGAAATAATCAGCGGGGCTTCGCCCGTATTGGTAAAGTGAAAAACGGTGTCTAAAATTTCGCCTTCGCGGTGCTTGCCGAAATGAATTTCCGTAACATCGAATTTCATGACCGGGAATTTGTTCATTTCGGCCAATTCTTGCTTGGCTTTTTTCAAATTCTCTTTTTTTATTTTTCGGGCGGGGTCATCGCTACATGACCAAATAAAAATTGCGGTTAAAAAGAGGAGCAACAATTTTTTCATAACGGTGAATTTTTTGATTTTTGTACTTTATGAATCATTTGTTTTTCATTCAGTTCTTTGTATAGACGATCCAAGATGCCGTTGATGAATTTCCGGCTTTGGGGTTGGGAATATTCTTTGGCGATTTCCACATATTCGTTGATGGTGGCGGTTTCGGGAATTTCGGGGAAAAATAAAAATTCTGCTAAGGCCATCATCATCAATAGCCGGTCGATATTGGAAAGTCTTTCCAGATCCCAATTAATGGTTTTTTGACCGATCATTTCTTTCAGGCGGTCGGCGTTTTGCCATGTTCTGATTAATAAATCCCTGCCAAAGTGTGCATCGTCTTCTTTTTTGAACAATGACGGAAGTTCTTTGCCCGGAGATTGGTTTTCGTATATTTCACCCAAGGTTTTCATGACCATGGTATTGGCAATGGCCAGATCGTCGGCCCAGTTGATTTCTTTGTCTTCCAGACTTTCCCGGAGTTTTTCGTCGGGAGCAATGATGTTTTTATAAATGTCAAGCAAAAATTGTTTGTCTTGTTCAAAGTTATACCCGGGCCGGGCCATATATTCCTTATAGTAAGAGCTTGCTTTGATTTTATCGAGCAAATGCAATACGATTTCTTTTTCAAAATCCCAAATTTTTTCCGATTTGTATTTTTCGGTTGCCTTTTGTAACGAATAATTGTTTTCCAAAATATTTAACAAGCGGTTATTAATCATTTTTAAATTGGGGCGTGCATCTTCTTCGTTTTTGAAGAATTTCTTTTTTCGTCGTTCGATCAAATCTTTCTCGGCACGTTTTATTTGAACAAGCAAATCCAATAACAATATGTATAATTTGTATATGTTATGCAGATTTTCATTCAATCGTTTAATGGATTTTTCCAAGTCGTTTTCGTTCGCACGTTCCATGGCATAAAGCTCTTGCATGGTTTTGGCGCGAATATGTCTTCGGTTGAGCATGATAAACACTTTTACAAATGACAAAGTTATTGAATTTTACCGAACCCGAATTGCCGGTTCGTCATATAACGGGATTTCCGTTAACTTTGCAAACCGGAACTGGGAGAAACGATGAATAGACCGGAATCGGATACGGGGCGTTTTTTGCCGGTGATGGAAACTTTTCTTTCCATTCAAGGCGAGGGTGCGCACACGGGCGTTCCTTCGTTTTTTATTCGTATTGGTGGTTGTGATGTGGGTTGTCACTGGTGTGATGTAAAAGAAAGCTGGAATCCCGAATTACATCCTTTGACGGATGTGGAAACCATTGTTCGTCGAATTCCCGGCCATATTGAAACGGTAGTAATCACCGGCGGAGAACCTTTGTTGTATCCATTGAAATATTTAACGGACCTATTACATGATACCGGCAAGCGAATTCATTTGGAAACTTCCGGATCGTCGCCTTTGCGCGGAGATTTTGACTGGATATGCCTTTCGCCCAAGAAATTATCCTTGCCGTTGCCTAATATTTATGCCCATGCAGACGAACTAAAAATTATCGTTTTCGATAAAACCGATTTTGATTTTGCGATGCGCCAAGCACGGATGGTTCGATTCGGAACACATTTGTATTTACAGCCCGAATGGAGTAAAAGAGAAAAAATGTTGCCCGCTATCATAGATTTTATCATACGTCATCCCGGATGGAAATTATCGTTGCAAACCCATAAATATATCGGATTGCCATAATGTTTCCTTCTGCCGGTGAATCCGGAGTTGGGTGTGGAATATCGTTATTGTTTAACAAGAATTTGAATTTTGATAAGTGACATTTGATTTATCGGTGTTTTTCATTAACTTTGTGGAAAATAAAAACAAATTACGGAAATATGAAAACACTTAAAACTTTTGCGGCGCTTTTGGTTTTACTTTTAGGGCCGCAGTCGTTTCATGCGCAAGACGAAAACAACAAATGGCAATTTAACATCGGCACGAATGCCGTTGATTTTTATCCTGCATCCGACGGATCGGATATGTATTTGGGTAATAAAATGTTCGATCAGTTTTTTAATATCGGGGATCATTATAACATTGCTTATGCGTTGAGCCAATTCCGTGTAGGTTATTATTTAGGAAAACATTTCAGCTTACTAGGTAATTTGTCGGTAAACGATATTGCTAAATACGGAAACAAAGAAGTAAGCAATTCTTACTGGGGATTGGACATGGACTTGAAATTCAGCCCGTGCAAAGCCGAAAAAAAACTAAAGCCTTATTTGTTATTGGGAGGCGGTTACACTTGGTATGGTATACAAGATGCCGGCAATTTGAACGGAGGATTGGGCTTTGAGTATTGGTTGGATGATAATTTCGGTTTCTATTTTGAAAGCACCTATAAGCACACCTTCGATCCCAATGTGCATCGATATTTTCAACACGCTGCAGGTATAGCATTGCGCTTGGGCGCCAAAGATAGCGACGGAGACGGCATTGTGGACAAAAAAGACGAATGTCCGCAAACGCCCGGATTGGAACAGTTCAACGGCTGCCCCGACAGTGATGGAGACGGTATTGCCGACAAAAACGACGATTGTCCGCAATTAGCCGGCTTGGCCAAATATAACGGCTGTCCCGATAGCGATGGTGACGGCGTTATCGACCCTAAAGACGAATGTCCCAAAACACCCGGCTTGGCCAAATACAACGGCTGCCCCGACAGTGACGGAGACGGTGTGGTTGACAATAAAGACAATTGCCCTAAAGTGGCAGGTCCCGTTGCCAATAACGGTTGTCCTTGGCCCGATGCCGATAAAGACGGCACACCCGACAAAGACGATTTGTGTCCTCATGTAGCCGGACCTAAAGATAACAAAGGCTGTCCCAAAATCACCAAAGAAGAACAAGCCAAGCTGAAAGAATACGCCAAAGTTATCTACTTCAAAGTTAATAGCGCGGAATTCACCAAGAAAACCTATCCCGTTTTGGAAGCCATTATAGCCATCATGAAAAAATACCCCGCTTCCAATTTCCGAATCGAAGGACATACCGACAGTACCGGTTCGGACGAATACAACATGAAACTCTCTCAACGCCGTGCCGACGCCGTGAAGAGTTACTTGGTAGAACACGGCATTTCAGCCGATCGCTTGACCGCCAAAGGCTACGGTGAAACCAAACCGATTGCCAGCAATAAAACCGCTTCAGGACGAGCCAAAAACCGTCGTGTGGAAATCATTTTGATTGAATAGAATCGATAAAATCAACAAAAAAGGGTTGTCGGTTGCAGGCAACCCTTTTTATTTTTGCTTAACTTTACGCTATACAAAAACGTAGTCTATGAAACGCGCCGTTTTTCCAGGGTCTTTCGATCCCATTACATTGGGCCATACCGATGTGATTGACCGGGCCGTGGATTTATTCGACGAGCTGATTATTGCCGTTGGAATAAATGTGGATAAAAATTATATGTACGACACGGAAAAGCGCCTGCAAATGATAGAAGCGATTTATGGCGATAATCCGAGAATCAAGATTGTTTCATACCGGGGATTAACCGTGGATTTTTGTCATCGCAACCGGGTTGATTATATTATTCGGGGTTTGCGCAACCCGCAAGATTTTGAATTTGAAAAGGCGATTGCTCAAACCAACCGCAAATTGGGAAAAGTGGAAACGGTTTTTTTTCTGACAAGTATCGAAACATCGCATATCAGTTCGAGCATTGTCCGTGATATAATACGAAACGGCGGAGATGTATCGCTGTTGGTTCCCGAACCTATTTTGCCGTTTTTATAAACTTCGCTAGATATGAAAATTATCGGTATTTATACACGTAACGGTCTTACGGATTATCCCGAAGATTTACTACAATTGATTCAACATATTCGCCAATCGGGTTATAAGCCGGCTTTGCATAATCATTTGGCGGATCAAATACGAAAAAAAGCGGGCGAAGCCATTTTGGAAGGTGTATTGTTGTTTACCGGCTATAAGGATATTCCCCGGGAAATGAAGTTGCTTGTTTCTTATGGCGGTGACGGAACCATGCTGCGGGCGGCCATGCTGGTGCGTGATTCGGGTATTCCGGTTTTGGGTATTAATGCCGGCCGGTTGGGTTTTTTGGCACACGTGCCGCGCCACGATGGGATTCAAGCACTCAATAGATTTTTGGCGGGGCAATATGAAACCGAAGCACGCACTTTGCTAACCGTGGATACTTTTCCTCAAAAAAATAAAGTGGCAGGATTGAATTTTGCCTTAAATGAAGTGACGGTTACGCGAAAAAATACCACTTCCATGATTCAAGTGGAGGCTTATTTAAACGATGAATTTTTAAGTCATTATTGGGCCGACGGCTTGATTGTTTCCACGCCAACGGGTTCTACGGGTTATTCCCTTAGTTGCGGAGGTCCTATTTTGATGCCGGGGAGCGGGAATTTCGTTTTAACGGCCATTGCACCGCATAATCTCACGGTCAGGCCGTTGGTTATTCCCGATGATTCGGAGGTGAAGCTTATTCCTTACGGACGCGAGAAAGAGTTTTTGCTATCGATGGATTCCCGGGTTTACAGTCTTCCGTTCGGCACGGAAATTACCGTTCGCAAGGCCGGATTTAAAATCAATCTGGTCAGGATTGAACCATATACTTTTATTCATACACTCAGGCAAAAACTTTTTTGGGGTTTTGATAATAGAAATTAATAAAAAACGTTATCATTGGAGTATAATTTCTATATTTGCAAACATTTCATGTTATGCGTTCGATCCGCTTGTTGATATTTTTACTATTTCCTTTTTTGACATTCGGTCAAGTGCACGAATGGGGTTTTTTGTCGGGCGGAGGCAATTATGTGGGTGATATCGGTGATGACACATATTATAATCCCGACGGCTGGCGCGTGTCGGGGTTTTACAGGGTCAATATCAATGAATGGTATGCCGTTCGGGTAGAGTTGGGTTACGGAAAAATGTTTGCGGCCGATTATAATGCCGGGAATTTAGGTCGCCGGCTTCGCAACTGGCAGTCGAAGATGGAAGTGCTGGACGGAAGTTTTTTGTTTGAATATAACTTTGCGCCTTTAAATCCTTATAAGCGTCCGCTTAAATTAATTATCACGCCGTATTTGGCGGCGGGAATCAATGTTTTTCGTTCCGTTTCTCATATCGGTAGTAATACTACGGGAGCGTTTATTGACAATTACGAACATAGTTTGGCGATTCCGCTTCATTTCGGATTGAAATTTTCCGTTACGCGTCGTATGAAGATCAATTGGGATTTCGGCTTGAATTATTGCCTGACGGATGATTTTGAAGGATCGCGTTTTTTTGATTCGCAGGAAAAGCCTTTGACCAACCGGTTGAGCAATGATTGGTATATGACTTCCGGTATCGGAATTTCATACGGATTCGGTGAGTTACCTTGTTATCTCAATGTTTTCTGACCTATGACAGAGGATCGCATACATATCGAGCCCGGGAAATTGCCGCGTCATGTGGCAATCATCATGGATGGAAACGGTCGTTGGGCACGGCAACGCGGACAAATGCGCACTTTTGGGCATGCGGCCGGCGCCGAAACGGCAAAAAAAATCGTTGAAGAGGCGCGCCGAATCGGTATTCGTTATTTGACACTTTATACTTTTTCTACCGAAAATTGGAATCGTCCTCCCGAAGAAGTGGAAGCGATTATGCAGTTGCTTTCAAAAAAATTGGATAAGGAAAAGGATAATTTGATTGAAAACAAAATCCGTTTGACGGTGGTTGGGGATTTGGCGGGATTAAGTCGGGAATTGCAGCGAAAATTCAAAGATTTATTCGAGCAAACCGGTCGAAATTATGAAATGACCTTGGCGTTGGCTCTTAATTATGGAGGAAGGAATGAAGTGGTTCATGCAGTCAACCGTATTTTGACAGAAAAAGTTAACTTTGTAACCGGTTGTGAAATAACGGAAAAGGAATTTGAAAAATATCTATACAGCGCTCATTTGCCCGACGTGGATTTACTTATCCGAACGGGTGGAGAGTTGCGCATTAGTAATTTTCTGTTATGGAAGGCGGCTTATGCGGAATTATATTTCACACCGACCTTTTGGCCTGATTTTGACGAACATTGTTTTCACAAGGCACTGGCCGATTATCAAAAAAGAGAACGACGATATGGGAAAACCGGAGAACAAATCGAAAATGAAAAATCTTAAATATTTTTTCTTTGCTTGGTTTCTAGCATGGATAGGGCTTTTGCGGGCTCAGGAAAGTAAATTTTACGTTATCAATGACATAAAATTCGAAGGACTTTCCATCTACAATCCCAATAGTGTGAAGGCTTATTTGGGGTTGCACAAGGGAGATTTGGTGGAAATTCCCGGCACGCAAATATCGGACGCCATACGAAAGCTGTGGGAAACCCGCGAATTTGAGGATATTAATGTATATATGCAACCGGTGAGTGAAAACAAAATCGATTTAATCTTTAAAGTGGTGGAGGTTCCCGTATTGTCGGGGCTGGAAATCAAAGGTGTTTCCAAAGCAAGGGCAAGGAATTTTATTAAAGACCTGAAATTGAATGCCGGGCGCTATCATGTGAATAATTATTTGCTCAAGCGTATCGAAAGGTATATTGGCGATTATTATAAGAAAAAAGGTTTTTTGAAAGTTAAAGTTATCGAAAAAACGGTTAAAGATACCCTTCCGGGTCGTGCCAAAATCATTGCTATCGTAGAAAAAGGCCCGCGGATTAAAGTGGAAAACATTACTTTTCATGGCAATAAAGCTTTTAAGTCGCATGTCCTTCGCAGGAAAATGAAGCATACCAAGCGGGTTAATCCTTTTCGTTTTTGGAAGCTCTCCAAGTATATTGCGGATGATTACACCGATGATAAAGCTTTGCTTCAGGAATTCTATCAATCCAAAGGTTACCGGAACGCGACCGTAGTCAAAGACAGCATTTATTGGGTGTCGCCCACGAGAATAGCCATTGATATTTGGCTGAAAGAAGGAAAGAAATATTATTTCGGAGATATAAAATTCGTAGGCAATTCCGTTTATTCGGATAAAACACTGGCGCGCGTGTTGGGAATCAAAAAAGGTGATGTTTACAACGGAACCGAACTTAAAAAACGTATTTCCAACCCCAAAAAACCCGACGGAATCGATTTAACTAATTTGTATCAAAATAACGGTTATTTGTTTTCCCGTATAACACCTGTTGAAACCGGTATCCGGGGCGACAGCATAGATTTTGAAATCAGAATTTACGAAGGGAAAATTGCCTATTTTAACAATATAACCGTAAAAGGAAACGAAAGGACAAAAGATTATGTAATTCTGCGTGAAATTCGCACCTTACCGGGAGAAAAATACAATAAAGAGTTGGTTGTCAGGACGGTGAGGGAACTGGGGGCTTTGCAACTGTTCAATGCAGAGCATATTCAGCCCAAATTTAAGAACGTTGACCCGGCCAACGGTTTGGTGGATATCGAATGGAATGTGGAAGAAGGCGGCGCAAGCCAAATTCAATTGCAAGGCGGCTACGGCGGGCGAACCTTTATAGGAACATTGGCATTAAGTCTTAATAATTTCGCCTTGAACGACGTGTTCAAGAAAAAAGCATGGAAACCCGTGCCGATGGGAAACGGACAACGCTTGAGCATAAGCGCGAATGTTTCGTTTATGTTTGATTCCTATCAATTCAGCTTCACCGAGCCTTGGTTGGGCGGAAAAAAACCGCAATCTTTTTCGGTGGCGGCTTTTCAATCGCGTATGTTTATGATGAAGAACGGCGAATATTATAAGCCCGACAAAAGCAAAATGTTCCGCCGCCGCGGCTTGAGTATCGGATTGGGCAAGCGGTTGCAATGGCCCGATGATAATTTCTTTATCAATCATACGCTCGGATTGGAAAGTTACCGTCTCAAGGATTATACTTTCTACGGTGCATCGGCCATTTTCGGTTTTCGCAACGGTTACACCAATAATTTTCACTATGATTTGACTATCGGGCGCCGTTCGAGCGGTCCCAATCCTTATTTCCCGCTCACCGGAAGTGATTTTATAGTCACCATGAAATTCACACCACCCTATTCATTCTTTACGGGAATCAACTATAAGGAACTGGATAAATACCCCGAATATCAGGACGAAGACGGGCGCCCCGATTATGAGAAAATCAATCAAGCGCGTTATCGCTGGCTCGAATTTTACAAAGTAAAATTCAAAGGCGATTGGTATACCAATTTGTATGATAAACTCGTATTGCGCACCAAAGCCGAATTCGGTATGCTGGGTGCGTATAATAATAACCTCGGTATTCCGCCATTCGAACGTTTTTATGTGGGAGGCGACGGATTGGCCGGGTATAACCTCGATTCGCGCGATTTGATACCGTTGCGCGGATATAATGATTACGATTTAAACCGTCAGGCACTTACCGGAAGCGTGCAAGGCGGTATTGTTTACAATAAATTCCTGATGGAATTGCGTTATCCGTTATCGCTCAAGCCTCAGGCTGTGATTTATGTGCAAGCCTTTGCCGAAGGAGCCAATACATATAGCGATTGGAAGAAATACAATCCGTTTGCACTGAAACGTTCCGCGGGAATCGGAATGCGTATTTTTATGCCTATGTTCGGCTTGTTGGGAATCGATTTCGGCTACGGTTTCGATCCCGTGTTTATCAACGGATTGCCTCGTATTCAGGGTTGGAAAACGAGCTTTATTATCAACAATCGTTTCTAAGCGAAAACACTTTGGTATGATATTTTCATTAAATCCGATGTCATGAAAAAGTTTTTGACACTCATATTGGTTATCATCCTGACGGGTCAAATTTACGCTCAGCGTAGCAAATTGCGCATTGCCTATGTGGATATGGAAATGATTTTGGACAGCATGCCCGAATATCAACAAGCGCTGAAAGAACTCGACTTGCGCGTGAAGCAATGGAAAACCAAACTCGACCGGATGCAGCGCGATATCGATCGTCTGCAGAAAGAACTGGAGGCCGAAAAACTCATGCTCACCGAAGATTTGGTGAAGGAAAAGCAAGAAATTATTGCCTTCAAACAAAAACAAATGGAGAAATTCCAAATGGAAAAATTCGGTCCGCAAGGCGATTTGGTTTTACAAAAACTCATGATAGTCAAGCCGGTTCAGGATAAGGTTTATGCCGCAGTTAAAAAATTGGTGGAAACACGTCATTATGATATTGTGTTTGACAAAAGCAACGAAAGCACCGGATTGATTCACGTAAATCCGAAAATGGATATTACCCCGCAAGTTTTACGTATATTGCGCAAGGAAAAACAAAAGGAAGACAGGAAAAAAAGAAATGCAAAAAGACGGAATAAATCCGTTCGTTCGGCTAAATCCAAAAAACAAAGTTTGAGAGAAAAATACGAAGAACGACGCAAGCGTCTCTTGGAAGAAAAACGAAAACGGAAAGCCGAGCAAAAAGAGAAGGAGGAAGAAAACCGAGAAAACAAACCCGAAGAAAAAGAAAATAAAAATTAAACATTATGAAACACATTAAATTATTGATTGCCGGATTATTGATGATTGCCGGACTGAACGTACAGGCACAACAAAAAATCGCACATATCGACGTGCAAAAAATTTTGAGTGAAATGCCTGAATACAAACAGGCTCAAGCCGAATTGCAAAAGCTCTATCAAACCTATCAAAAGGAATTCGAGCAAATGCAAAAAGAGTATTACGACAAGCTTCAGAAATACCAACAGGAAGCGGCTCAAGTGACCGAGGACGAGAACAAACGCCGCATGGAGGAATTGAAGCAAATGGAACAAAATATTATGCAAGCCCAGCAACGCATTCAGCAAGATCTGGCCAAAAAACAGGAAGAAAAAATGAAAGCCATTCAAGACAAATTGATGAAAGCCATCGAAGCTGTTGCCACGGAAAAAGGCTACGATTACGTACTCGACAGTTCGGCGCCTTCTTCCGTATTGGTGGCGCATGGGCCTGATATTTATAAAGATGTAAAGAAAAAACTCGGCCTCTGAAATCAATGTGATGATCATGTTAAAATTCCCGGCTTGACAAAACCGGGAATTTTTTTATATTTGACCAAATAAATTCAAGTATCATGAAAAAATTTGTTATTTATTTGATAGCATTCATCGGTTCGGGATTGCTTTCGGCACAGCCTGTCATCACCATGATTGTCGACGGAACCTGTAGCGGGTATCCGAAGGTGCTCGAAATTTATGCCAACGGCACCGTGGACTTTTCCCAATACGCCTTGCAACAACAAACCAATTATAACACCACATGGGGTTCGCCGGTTTCCTTGGCGGACCTGGGAACGGTCACGAACGATTATGTTTATGTTTATTACGACGGAACGAATGATAATTTTTTAACGGAATTTCCTTCGGCACAAGGGAAAAATGCCATGGAAAACAGCGTCATAAACCTTAATGGCGACGATCGAATCCGCTTGGTGGACAGCCAAAACAATGTAATCGATCAATATGGCGAAGACGGAGTTCAGGGCGATAATACCTTTTGGGATTACACCGATTCTTATGCCAAACGTAATGCGGGTGTAGGGCCTAATTCCACATTCACCCGAAGCGAATGGACCTTTGGCGGACGCGACGCTTTGGATAACAAATGTTCAACCGATGACGGAACGGCTTTGGAATTCGATATTCCCGGCGGCATTCAATCATGGACCTTGAGCTTAAGCAATGAAATCACCGCCGGGTGGCGCATTTATCCCAATCCCGCTCGAAATACGATTTATATTTCGGGAAAACAAGGGCAAACCATGCAAGTTACCGTTTATGATATCACGGGAACACCAGTATTATTCCGCAAGATTAAATCCGGTAGTGCGGTGGATATCTCCCGGCTTGCCGGCGGTATTTATCCGGTTAAAGTGGAAGCAAACGGACAGGTGAAGACCTTTAAATTGGTAATTCCTTAGAAAAATCCATTTGCGGCTTAATTAAAATTCACTGTTGTCCGATAAAACTTTTTAGCCGTTCTTTTTTATTCATAAATGATTGAAAATCAATAATCATTTTTCATTTTTTTAATTTCAAGCCCCCCTATGGCGAAAACAGGGAATTTTCATAGGT
>Ga0256834_1000455_pt1 | contig 29474 bp, 25 predicted proteins | sample 4281140metaG_FD_190536 | JGI IMG/M metagenome (GOLD analysis project Ga0256834, IMG submission 190536) | Hydrothermal vent microbial communities from East Pacific Rise, Pacific Ocean - 4281-140 | ecosystem: Environmental > Aquatic > Marine > Hydrothermal vents | place: Pacific Ocean: East...
TTAACAGGTGCAAGGGTTTTAGCCAAATTTGATTAAAACCCTTGCACTTTATTAACAGCTAACTACTGTAATTCTCTGATAAACTTTTATTTATGTGTTTTTCAGCAAGCCCTAATTTACCTCAATGCCCATTTGGCGCATAAGCTCGCACGCATTAAAGCTAGAGCAGATGCCGTCTTTAATGGTATAGTCGAAAGTTATTTGGCCATCCTTAATATCACTTTCAAAACTAAAATTTTGCACAAAATTTTCTTTAGCCGCCAATTCGCCTAGCTCCAGATCGTGAGTAGAGATAAAACCGGTAGCATCAAGTGTATGGAGTTGCCGAATTAAGGCGTCTGCTCCTTTATGCCTATCAGCAGAGTTGGTTCCTTTTAATATTTCATCTAAAAAATAAAGGCACTTTTCCCCTGCCTTTACCTTTTCAATTAATTTCTTAATGCGTTCTAACTCTGCATAAAAAGAAGACACACTTTCAGAGAGGTTATCCTTTACCCGCATAGCAGTAAACACTTGCACACTTGGGTTAATAGTAAACTCATTTGCTCTCACCGGAGCACCAATTTGTGCCAGAACATAGCTGGTGGCCACGGTTCGTAAAAAGGTGCTTTTCCCTGCCATATTCGGCCCGGTAATTAAATTTGTTTTTCCGTTTCCTTCAAAGAAAAAACTATTAGCAACCCCTTCATTGCCCAACATCGGGTGTATGAGGTCTTTGGCCTCAAAATAATAAGCAGTGTCAGAAAACGAAGGTGTAACCCAATTGGGGTGATTAAAATATAGTCCCGAAAGGCTCACTAAACACTCTGTGGTGGCTAACGACTCGAACCAGTTTTCAACATGTTTAGCATTTTGTTTACGCCATTCTTCTAACTTAATAAGCCACCGAATATCAAGCATAAACGGAATGTTTATAAATACGTGCATCATTCCATTTCGAGCCAGTAAATGATCGAGCAATTTATGAAGTTTATCAATTTCAATTCCTGCAACCTGATTAGAAGCAACTGCTCCTTTTATCTCAACCAAATAATTGGAACAAAAAGAAGACTGCTCCAGAACTGCGAGCTGTTTACCTAACACTTGCAATGTGGTTAGTGCCTTGTACGTGCTATTTACAGTTTGCGAAGCATATTTATGCTGCCTACCCAGTAATATGCCTGATGTAAGTAGAAAAGGGAGGTTTGCCCATAAGGTATAATTAAAGATAAACGCCCCTACAGATGTTAGCAAAATGAGTATGGGTATGATGACAATTGACCATTTTAAAAAAGCACTTTCTAAAAGAACAGGTTTTTGATGTAACCAATTTTTAAAAGAAGAAAACTCCTTTTCGCTAATATGCTCCCCAATGCCCGTAGCTCTGTACTTCAAACACCACTTTTGATTTTTGCTGAGCTCTTTTGCTGCCTCTTGCCGTTTTAAGGTTTCTGCCTTTTCAGGAACTGCCAATAACCACCGGGCAAGTTTTTGTTTGCCAAAAAAGGAGGTAGTTTGGTTAAGTAATTGAAAGATAGATTTTTGCCCAAAAAAATCAAGGTCTGAACTGTAGGGGTGTATATCATCTAAAAATGCCCTTCCTGTTTGAAAATTTTCGTAACTCCCATCTAATCTTTCAAGCTCTATGGTTAACAGCCTAACCAGATTCGTGGCCATTTCCAGTTGTGCTTTAATTTTGTTATGAAATTTTATTAAGCCGGCTAAAACAATTATCAATAATAAGGTAAGAAGTATTGCAGGTTGCAAGGATCGCTCGTTTAATTGATAGACAATAACAATAATAAATACGAGAAATACAGTTACCCTAATGGTTGAAAACAGTTTCGATTTTTTAGACAATACTGCCTTTAACTCATTCTGCGTTTTAAGTTGAGAATTATAAAATTTACTTGGGTTCATATACAAAAATTTAGCACAATTGTGCTTTTATCAGTTCACAATATTCAAAGGAAAACTTAGCAACACCTGCAACATACTAAACATGAAATATGATAAATGCTCTTACTGTAAAAGAAAAAACGATACTTTCCAATTTGAAATACATCTGGCATATTTCAAAGTTAATACTCTTTTTACCAAAATATTTTTCCGGAAACCATGTTGAAATTTGACTTTTAAAATTACTCAGACTCTTTCTCCTTTATTTCTTTCAGCAGGCGACATACATAATTCAAAAACACCCTGTCTCTTATCCCGTAACCATCAAGGCCAACAAGTTTAACTTTGGGTGTTTCGCCTTTTTCTATTGTGAGATAAAACAATGTGTAACCTTCACCTTCTTGTTTAAACCTGAGCTCATCCTTTTCACGCCTTATCGTATATTTACATAGCTCATCGGCATAAGGTGAATCTCTTATTAACAGGTAGTTTTCAATAGTTAAACATTTGGCATTTTCTTTACCTTTCTCACGCCCTTTTTTGCCTGAAGCCGCAAGCATAATAAAAATAATGAGTAAGACTAAAGCTATAATTATAAATATTTTCATTTTGTGCGGTTTTCTAAAAGGTTAAAAAGGCAAGTTGGTAAAATCAACATTGCCCCCACTAATAATAACACCCACTTTCTTAGACCCAAACACCTCTTTATTCTTTAAAACGGCAGCAACTGCTACAGCACTGGAGGGCTCTATAATAATTTTCATTCGTTCCCAAACAAACTTCATGGCTTCCTTTATTTCTTGCTCAGAAACCGTAAATATATCAGAAACATGCTCCTTAATAATGGAAAATGTACGGGGGCTTAAGGACGTTAGTAATCCATCAGCTATGGTGCTAGGGTTAATAATTGGAATGAGTTCCCCAGCATCTAACGATCGTTTTGCATCGTTAGCTTTTTGAGGTTCTGAACCATATACGGCAAGGTTTTTTTCAAAATAATGAGCGGCAAGCGCAGTTCCACTTAACAGTCCACCACCGCCAACGGGCGCAATAATGGCATCAAGGTTTGGCACATCCTCTATCAATTCTATTGCAGCAGTGGCTTGCCCTGCAATAATACGGTCGTTATCAAATGGGTGAATTTCGGTATAACCAAATTGGTTAACAAGAGTCTTTACTGTTTTTTCACGTGCTTCTAAGGTTGGTTCACAAAATGTAATTTTAGCACCATAACCTGCCACCGCATCCGACTTTACTTCGGGCGCATTGGAGGGCATAACAATATGCGCTTTAATGCCTTGCGTTTTAGCTGCCAAAGCCAAGGCTTGTGCATGGTTGCCCGAAGAGTGGGCAATTACCCCTTTTGCTTTTTGCGGTGCTGTTAGTTGAAGAACCGCATTTGTTGCTCCCCGATATTTGAACGCTCCCACTTTTTGAAAGTTTTCACATTTAAAAAAGAGCTCTACGCCAGTAAGCTCATTAAAATAGGTAGAAGTTAGCACAGGCGTTTTGTGCACGTATGATTTAACCCGATTGAGGGCTTCGGTTATGTCATTCTTTAAAATTGGCATATTTAAATAAATTCTACTGCAAAATACGTAAAGGAAAGGTGGCTTCAGTATTCTGGGTAGAAAATGTACATCTAAAGCCTAGCTAATTCTACTGTAAAATGCCTCATAATAGGTGCTTCCTTAAGAATTTTCATTCCTCGAGTTATTTCTTTACGTCTATCGAACACATTGCAGACTGCAGCAGCAATATAATCCATATGGCTGTTGGTATATACTCTACGAGGAATGGCTAACCGCACCAACTCTAATTTTGGGTATCTATTTTCACGTGTTTCAGGGTCGCGATCTGCGAGAATAGTACCAATTTCCACTGTTCTTAGCCCAGCTTCTAAATAAAGCTCAACCACCAACCTTTGGGCTATAAATTCTTCTTTTGGTATTTCTGGAAAAAAGGAAGTGGCATCAATAAAAATAGCATGCCCTCCTGTTGGCTGTAAAATTGGTACTCCATGGGCTAAGAGCTTGTCAGCTAGGTACTCCACTTGCCTAATTCTGGTATCTAAATAATCAAACTCGGTAGCTTCATCTAAGCCCTGGCAAAGTGCATTCATATCTCTGCCCGACATGCCACCATAAGTTACAAAGCCTTCGAACATAATATTATAAACGCTGGCTTTTTCATAAAGTGCACGGTCGCTAAAGCCAATAAAGCCGCCCATATTTACAATGGCATCTTTTTTACTACTCATGGTCATGGCATCGGTATAGGAGTACATTTCTTTAACAATCTCTTTTATTGTTTTATCAGCGTAGCCTTCCTCTCTCTTTTTAATAAAATAAGCGTTTTCCGCAAAACGGGCAGAGTCCATTACCACTTTGGCTCCAAATTGATGTGTAAGCGCAGAGACTTCTTTCAAGTTTTGCATAGAAACAGGTTGCCCTCCTGAAGTATTATTAGTAACTGTAACAATTACCATGGGTATCTTTTCTAATGGGTTTTCTTCAAACACTTTAGTGAGTTTATTTAGGTCAAGGTTGCCTTTAAACGGATGATAGACTGTGGTATCAAAAGCTTCATCAATGGTGCAATCCACTGCTTGGGCTTTTCTAAATTCAATATGGCCTTTGGTGGTATCAAAATGAGAATTACCAGGAATTATATCCCCTTCTTTTACCAACACTGAAAAAAGCACATTTTCAGCGGCTCGACCCTGGTGTGTAGGCAAAAAGTCGTTGAATCCAAAAAGAGTTTTAATGGTTTCTTTCATTTTAATGTAAGAGGAGGCTCCTGCATAACTCTCATCGCCCACCATCATTTCACTCCACTGCTTATCGCTCATGGCACCTGTACCAGAGTCGGTTAACAAGTCAATAAAAACATATTCGCTTCGTAAGTTAAATACATTATTATAGGCTTCTGCAAGCCATTGTTCTCGTTGTTCTCGTGTACTTTGTTTGATGGTTTCCACCATCTTTATTTTATATAATTCTGCAAATGGAAGTTCCATAAGTTTGCCGTTTTTTTAATGAGAATAGAGTTTTACTCTAATCGAATTAGAGATTGTGAAAAACTCCTTTAATTATTGGTGAGGTTCCGTAACTTCGATAGCTATCGAGATGGAATGACAGAGCTATGCCTTATGAAACTCATCTCTTCGCTTGATGTTGAGAAACAACTGTTTAAGAGTTGACTGGCAATATTGGAATATGTTTTCCATAGAGCAAAAGTAGTCTATGACTATGAAACTGAAAAATATATATTTATTTGCTTTGAGCTTTTACATCACCATTTCAGCTAACACAGCCACCCCTGCACCCAGTAATAACACCAATAATTTACTTAATTTAATATGGTGGCTAGGGGTGCTTTCAAATACAATGGTGGTAGAAATGTATAAGAAACTACCGCTTACTAAGGCAAATAAAATATTAATAGTATCCTGGGTAAAAACTTGGGCTTCAATCGCATATTGGCTAAGTAACAAGCCTACTGGCGATGCCAAGGCAAATAAGACCAAGAATAAGATGGGTTTGGCCTTTGTTTTATAATAGCAAAGTAGAATGGTCATCATAGCAAATGCGGCTGGTAACTTATGAAGTCCAATGCCTATGGCTACGGCTAAGTTATTGGTATGTGCAGGGTTCGCCTCTGCTTGCGTTAGCAGCGAACCTTCGAGCAAGGCATGCACCGAGAGCCCAATAAGCAATGAAATGCCTAAGCCTGCTTTATGGCTATGATGATGATCTGTAGGGTGTACGTGCCCATGCTCTGCCCCTGCTGTAAAAAACTCCAAAATCTGCTGAAGAAAAAATCCTGCGAGCACAAATAGCCCAGACATTCCTGCATTTGGTGAGCTGCTGAATAACTCTGGCAATAAGTGTATGATTGTGATTGAAAACAAATAGGCACCCGAAAAAGCTAGAATAAGTGAATAGTTTATCTCTTTTTTATTCGTGTATTTTACGGATACAAGCCCTCCTATTAAAGCACTCCCAATAAGAATAATTAAGTTTATAATCATTTTACAGTTTGTTCATGAAGTACTCCTTTTATGCCCTCAGAGATAAACGTTTCAGTGCTGCCATCGGGCAAGCTATAGACCAAATACACCTCTATTTCAGATTGTGCTTTGGCAATCTCCTTCGCTTTTTCTTGTCCGAGAGCCATAAAGGCGGTGGCATAAGCATCGGCCGTCATACAGTTGTTGGCAAATACCGAAGCGCTTAAAATTGTGTTATGGGTTGGATAACCAGTAAACGGATTTAAGGTATGCGAATAGCGTACACCATTTTTAATAATATAATTAAAATTATTAGCAGAAGTAGCTACTGCTTTGTCTTGCAAATCAACCACCGCAATGTAGGATTGGTTGATGGCATCAGATATTGGGTCTAAAATAGCAATGCGCCAAGGTTCTTCTTTGGCATTGGTGCCTCGAGCATTTACTTCTCCACCTATTTCTACAAATATGTCTTCTATCCCTTTAGATTGTAGAAAAGCTAACACAATATCAACTCCCTGCCCTTTGGCAACTGAACTAAAATCTAACTGTACTCTTACATCAAGTTTCCAGGCCTTGTTTTTGTCAAACTCCACTAAATTAAAATTAGAGAATGTACGGAGAGAATCAATTAATAAGCTATCTGGTTCTAAGCTTTTATCAGGCCCAAAGCCCCACGCATTTACCAAGGGCATCACGGCAGGATTAAACCCGCCATTGGTGGCATCGTACACATGTTTACTTGCAGTAAGCACTGGAAACATAAATGGCAGTTCAAATGCAACGGTAGAATCTTTATTAAACCTCGAAAGTTCTGAGGTTGGCCTATAATGACTTACTGCATCATTAAAAACATCAAGTAGTGAATCAATAGAGTTCTTAAAATCTCGTTGCTGCTTGTCTTTATACTTAATGGTGTAGCTTATGGTGCCAAATGTTTGTCCGTGTAGTTCTATTAATTTTGTGGGCTTTCGCCAATAATACATTGCTATCATTGCTAGAATTAGCAATAAGGGCAGCACCCTTTTACGAGAAAACATTTCTTTAACCACAGACATACTGCGAAATTAAAGGGATTCTATGAATTAGTTTGTCGTATTGCTATTTTAGTAAAAATTCTGAGAGGTTTATGCGCGAAGATTATTTAAGTGGAGAAGAATCAGGGCTTTCAAATGAGGACCAAGACATTGATAAGGCCTTAAGACCATTGTCGTTTGATGACTTCAGTGGGCAGGATAAATTGGTGGATAACATCCGCATTTTTGTGCAAGCTGCTAAAAATAGAGGCGAAGCCTTAGATCACGTTCTTTTACACGGCCCCCCGGGCTTAGGCAAAACCACACTTTCCTATATTATAGCCAATGAGTTAAACACAGGTATTAAAACCACCTCAGGCCCTGTGCTAGATAAACCGGGAGATTTGGCTGGTTTGCTCACTAATTTAGAAGAGCACGATGTGCTTTTTATTGATGAAATTCATCGACTTAATCCTATTGTAGAAGAGTATTTATACTCGGCTATGGAGGATTTTAAGATAGATATTATGTTGGATTCTGGCCCAAGTGCCCGTTCTGTACAAATTTCTTTGTCTCCATTTACATTAGTTGGCGCAACTACTCGTTCAGGTTTATTAACGGCTCCACTTCGTGCTCGTTTTGGCATAAATGCCAGGCTAGAGTTTTACGATTCTAAGCTATTATCAAAAATTATTAAGCGGTCTGCTGCCATACTAAATACAAAAATTGATGCAGATGCCGCTGTAGAAATAGCTCGAAGAAGTAGAGGCACGCCTCGTATTGCCAATAACTTGCTTCGTAGAACACGAGATTTTGCTGAAATAAAAGGCGATGGAATCATTACAAAGCCCATTGCTGAAATGGCTCTTACTGCACTCGATATTGATCAATATGGATTGGATGATATGGATATTCGGATCCTTTCCACCATTATTAATAAGTTCAAAGGAGGCCCTGTGGGTATTTCTACCATTGCCACGGCTTGTGGCGAAGAAGCCGAAACTATTGAGGAAGTCTATGAGCCTTTTTTAATTATGGAGGGCTTTATTAAACGAACTTCAAGAGGAAGAGAAGCAACAGAATTGGCTTATAAACATCTAAAAATTATTCCACCTGGTAAGACGAGGGGATTGTTTGATGGGTAGGCGAATAACCGCAAAGACGCAGAGAAAAAATTAAATGGATAAAACAAAAATTCTTAGCCTGTCTATTATTAACATTCTAATCGCTGTAAGTTTTGGTTGCATGGCTTATTTGCAGACCTATTTGATAAATTACTTTGAATGGGGGAGCACTAATAATGATGGTTTATTTATGATAATTGTCCCATTATACGTAATGCCTATTTTGTTTCTGCTACTACTTATTAAAGGGGTGGTTTTGCGCAAATTGAAATTGCCTGTAATTGTAAAAAAAAGCTATATTGCTTATTTCGTTTTAACAGTTTTAATTTTTGGTACTATAAGCTCAGGAACCTCTCTGTTCGCAATGGTTTTAAGCTTGATTGCAGGAATTTTAGCTATTATCGAATCCTTTTATATTATAAGAGAAGTAAAACTAACCGACTAATTGCTTTCCTTTGCGCCTCAGTGCCTTTGCGGTTAAATCTCCATGTCAATAAAGTCAAAACATACCGCCTTTATAAAAGCCAAGGCTAAAGAGCTGGGCTTTATCTCTTGTGGCATTTCCAAAGCAGAGCACTTAGCAGATGTTGCTCCACAGTTTGAAAGCTGGCTTGCTAATAATAACCATGGTCAAATGGGCTATATGGCCAATCATTTTGATAAACGATTAGATCCTACCAAGTTGGTACCAGGTGCGAAGTCAGTTATTTCCTTGGCCTATAATTATTATCCCACCAAAGACTTAGCAACAGACGATACCTATAAAATAGCGAAATACGCCTATGGCGAAGATTATCATTTTGTGATTAAGGATAAGCTGAAAACATTTTTTAGTTTCTTGGAAGAAGAAATTGGTCGCATTGAAGGTCGGGTGTTTACTGATTCTGCCCCGGTGATGGAAAGGCAGTGGGCAGCCCGAAGTGGGTTGGGTTGGCTAGGGAAACATTCGCTTTTACTTACTAAACAAAAAGGCAGCTTCTTTTTCTTAGCCGAAATCATCCTCGATTTAGAATTAGAATATGATAGCCCAATTGTCAATCATTGTGGCACCTGCACGGCCTGTGTAGATGCCTGCCCAACCAATGCCATTACCAAAGCTGGATTGGTAGATGGAAGCAAATGCATTTCTTATTTTACCATTGAGCTAAAAGACGAGTTGCCAAACTCAATGAAAGGTAAATTCGAAGATTGGATGTTTGGTTGCGACATCTGCCAAGATATATGCCCGTGGAACCGGTTTTCGATTGGGCACAGCGAACCTCGGTTTGAACCAAATCCAGCATTAGAAGGGTTAACTAAAAATGAATGGCAAGAAATAACCCAAGAGGTGTTTAGCAAGGTGTTTAAAAAATCTGCTGTTAAGCGAACAAAGTTTAGTGGATTAAAAAGGAATATAGCCTTTTTAAAATAGGAGGAGCGGAGCCTATTGATGGACAGCTAATTATTTCGTAAATTTACTTTATGAATTACCAAGACTATATTGAAATCAAAGCGGATAAAAGGTTTGGTCGCCCTTGTGTTAAGGGTACAAGAATATCGGTTTATGATGTTCTTAATTGGTTATCGAATGGGATGACTAAAGAGGAAATAATTTCTGATTTTGAAGAACTAGATGAAAAAATGATTAATGCTTGTCTTGCCTTTGCTGCCAATAGAGAGCGGAAATTAAATGTTGCTTCTTGAAAATCTTATTTGACCAAAATATTTCTCCTAAAATAATCAAATTACTTGAGTTAGACTTTCCTGGATCGAAGCAGGTGAGGCATCTTCGCTTAGAAAATGCCACTGATATAGCCATTTTTGAATATGCTAAGAAAAATGGGTTTGCAATAGCAACTTTTGATTCAAATTTTGTTGACCTGACTACTTTAAGAGGAGTGCCGCCAAAAGTTATTTGGTTAAGGACAGGAAATTTATCTACCTTATCTATTTCAGCTTTAGTTGCTAAAAACAAATCTAAAATAGAAAATTTTCTCAATAATAGCTCGGATGAAATTTTAGAGCTTACCAGCTTCTAAAATCAGTGTTCTTCCAAATGAGAACAAGTATATTTGAGTATCATTTTTGCTAAGCACAACCTCAAAAAAGTGGTTCATTTTTTAAACAAAACATCTCTATTCTTCACATTATTTTCTTTATGTATACTAACTGCTAATGCACAAGTGTTTACGGGCACAGTACTGGATAAAGAAACCAAGGAGCCAATTCCCTACGCAGATGTATTTTTTGTAGAACTCAACACAGGCAGAGTTACAAATATGGATGGTCAATTCGAAATCGAACATTACCACCCGAAAAACATTCAAATTTTAATCTCATTTGTTGGCTATTCTACACTTAAAGATGAAATTGATTTTAGTGCAGTATCTTCTAAAACATTTTATCTTGAACCAACACACATGGAGTTGGAAGAAGTGGTGGTGTCTATTCCTACTGGTAAACTGCAAAATGAAAACGTAGTTAGCGTTGAACAAAAAAAAATTACAGAACTGCAAAATTCTGCTCCACTCACTTTGGCCGAAGCCATTTCTAATATAGCAGGCGTAGATCAAAACACAACAGGGGTTGGTATTGGCAAGCCTATTATTAGAGGTTTATCTGGCAACCGAATTGTTACGTATGCCCAAGGCATCCGAATAGAAAATCAGCAGTGGGGATCCGAACATGGGCTTGGTATTGGCGAAGTGGGTATCGAATCGGTGGAGGTTATTAAAGGCCCAGCCTCTTTACTTTATGGTTCCGATGCTTTGGGAGGAGTGCTTTACTTTGTGGATGAACGCTATGCAACGCATAATTCGATAGAGGGGTTTGCACAAACAAAGTTTTTATCAAACACCTTAGGCTCCATAAATAATGTAGGCTTAAAGCTCCATAATGAAAAAATACTATGGAATGTATTTGGTTCATTGTCCTCTCACGCTGATTATAATACACCCAATTTAGGCCGTGTTGATAATACCAGGTTTAGCGAAAAAAACATAAAAACGTCTCTTGGTTTTCATAAAAATGACTGGATTAGCAATGTACGCTATAGCTACCTTTCAAATGATTTTGGTATCACAGAAGGCATCAATTATGCTCTTTCTAATAGTCGAAAATTAGCGTTACCGTTTCAAACAATAAATAACCATAACCTTAGTATTGAAAACACGCTGTTTACTAGGGATGCTAGTTGGGATTTAATTCTGGGCTATACCAATAATAATCGTAAAGAGTTTGAAGATGATAAAAATGTGGCTGCATTAGCCATGCAATTACAAACAGGCACGTATAACCTTAAATGGAACTCCCCAATTTTAAATGATAAGGTCGAGTTTATCTTAGGTTCTCAAGGAATGTGGCAATCGAATTTGAATAGTGGAGAAGAAGTGCTCATACCCAATGCAACCACAAAAGATATTGGATGTTTTACCATTGTAAATATTAACCTAGACGCAGTGCAACTGCAAGGAGGTATTCGATACGACCAGCGGATGATTGACTCAGAAAAAGGACTCGATGATATGGGTCAAATAGTATTTCTGGCATTAGAAAAATTTTACCAAAGCTTTAATTATTCTGCAGGCATAGTTTATGGGTTAAATGCAATTACGTTGAGGGCAAATGTTGCTTCTGGGTTTAGAGCTCCCAACACCTCAGAATTACTTTCTAATGGCATACACGAAGGCACAAACCGATATGAAGTAGGCAACCCTAACTTAGTAAGCGAACATGCTACACAAGCAGATTTTTCGTTTGATTATAGAAATGAACATATCGAAATGTCAATTAACCCTTACTTAAACTACATCTCCAATTATATCTTTTTAACACCTACAGGTACAAGTATTGGCAACACTCCTGTGTATGAATATGAACAAACGAATGCAACACTTATGGGTGGTGAGGCTGGAATTCATTATCACCCTCATAGCATACATTGGCTACATTTAGAGAGTAATTTAGCCTTGGTTTATGCCAAGGATGGAGCAAATAACCCTTTACCATTGATACCTGCTACCAATATAAATACAACAATAAAGGTTGAGTTTACTTCAACATCTAAATTCCGAATAAAAGATATCCATCTTCAAGACATCTACAAATTTTCGCAGAACAGAGCGAGTTTGTTTGAATCGGTAACCCCAAGTTATAACCTTTTAAATATCGGAATTAATCTATTATTAGAAACTAAAAAAATTCCTCTTGAGATGAGTGTTGGTATTAAGAACATATTGAATACTACCTATATTGATCACTTGTCACGATTTAAGCCGATGGATATACCAAATCCAGGAATAAATGGGTATGTTGGACTTAAAGTAAAGTTTAACAAACAATTATCCGCTCATTAAAACTATCCTCACCACCGAACGATTGGCCATCCAAGAGTTGGAATTGGGTGATGCGCCTTTCATCCTAGAGCTTTTGAACACGCCTCAGTACATTCAATTCATTGGTGACAAAAACGTGCATTGTATCAAAGATGCAGAAGCTAATATTCAAGAGAGAATTGATAGCTATACCTCAAATGGCTTTGGACTATGGCTTGTAACTTTAAAAGAAATTGGTGCGCCAGTTGGTACTTGTGGGCTAATTAAGAGAGACACACTGGAAGATGTTGATATCGGTTTTGCATTTCATCCAGACTATTTTAAAAAAGGGTATGCCTATGAGGCGGCAATGGCTTGTTTGCGATATGGATATAAAAAATTAGCTCTTTCAAAAATTGTTGGTATTACGGATGAAGACAATCAATCGTCAATTAAATTACTAGAAAAGCTTGGTCTTCAATTTGAGAAAGAACTGGAAACGCCCGATTCCAAGAAAGTTCTATTGTTTTCGCCCATAAAAAAACCCGATTAAACTAATAACCGGGCTTAAAGTGATATAATTATTTTTTTTACGTTGCAATAACAAAACAGCGATCTAAAATTGGCCTGTAAGATTTGCCAAAAGACCGGTAACACCAGCGTTTGAGAATCTTTATTTCTCTTAACAATAAATTATCAATTGCTTTCAATAGCTCTTTCTCGAAGAGCGCTAAATCGAAACTCACCTTTTTCAAGATGGTCTTTACATATTCCAGCATAAATTATTAATTAAATTTAAGAACATTTCCCTTTAAACGATCTGTTCGCACTTCTCGTATATGGAGTTGAAAAGTTACAAGTTTTCCTTATCAAATCAAAGAAATTTTTATAATCGGTTGCCACAGTTTCAAACCTGTCTTGCATATTTGTGGTGCATAAAAATCAGCAGCACGGTATTTCAGAATCTATCAAAGGCTCTGAGCTAAATTTAATTATGGTTTTTATGTTTTATATATGAAATATTTAGTTTTAACCATATTAAGTATAGGTTCATTTTTTGCCCAAGGGCAAGATTTAAGTATCCAATTGGGTAGAAATACCATTGGGGAGAATCAGACCTTTACCATTTCCATTGTTTCCAAAAATGGCAATATTAAATCATATGATAAATTCCCAGACATTAAAGGGTTTCGAAAACTGGGCACATCTTCGTCTAGCCAAACCAATATTGTAAATGGCAGGGTGTCTTCAACCCATAGCATTATTATGAACTATAGTGCCTCTGGAAAAGGAACTTATACATTGCCTCCGTTTGAAATTAATGCCAATGGCTTTCTGCTTAAATCGCCCGGAACTACCATAACGGTTAAAGAGGCAGTGCAACAACATAATAATTACTCTGACCCTTTCGATAGTTTTTTTGGTAGGAAACGAAGTGCTCCCACCGAATTTGTTGATATAAAGGAAGATGCTTTTTTTGCTTTGTCCACTGACAAAAAATCGGTGTATGTAGGGGAAGGCTTTACCACCACTTTGGCCTTTTATGTGGCAGAAGCCAACCGAGCACCCTTACAATTTTATGATTTAGGAAGGCAATTGGGTGAAATACTAAAAGTAGTTAAGCCTGCCAGTTGCTGGGAAGAAAATTTCAGCATTGAGCAAATTAACGGGCAACGAGTAACCATTAACGGTAAAAACTACACCCAGTATAAAGTGTATCAGGGAGCTTTCTATCCGCTTAATAACGAAGACATTGTGTTTCCTTCCGTAGGGTTGGATATGATAAAATATAAGGTAGCCAAAAACCCTTCTTTCTTTGGGCAAAACCGACAAGAAAGCCTTAAAAAGTTTAGAACCAAAACGGTTACAGTAAAAGTAAAAGAGCTTCCTCCACATCCTTTTAAGGATAAGGTGGCTGTAGGTAATTTTAAACTGAGAGAGAAAATAGATAAAACGGAGCTGAACACGGGAGAAAGCTTTAATTACGATTTTAATATTTATGGCGAAGGCAATGTAGCGGGTATTACCGCTCCGGTAATTGCAGAGTCTGAAAATTTAGAGTTATACCCACCCAACACAAGCCAGCAAATAAATCGTTCGGGCAATAGAGTAACAGGCACCAAGGCATTCAATTATTATGGAATACCAAAAGAACCAGGCACTTATAACTTAGGCAATCATTTTGAATGGATATTTTTTAACCTGAGGAAAGATAATTACGATACCTTAAAATCGAATGTGGTACTTACCGTTACAGGAGAAAGCCGCAAAAATGAATCCATTATTTCTAATGATTTGGGCTCCTTTTATGACCTGATTGAGATTGAAAGTAATGAATTTATGTATCAAAACGACTGGCCTGCCCTCAGAATTGCTATGAATGTCTTTATTTTGTTGGTGATAAGTATCTCAGCTTTCCTGATTTTTAAATCTAAAGCTTAGAAATAAGTTAAATTCAACGAATGCCATGTAGGCAACAAGTCTCATAGATAGCACCCGAATAGTATTCGTGGTTCTTTGAGCCTTTGAGCCTTAGTGGCCAAAATATATGAGCAATTCACTAGGCACCATTTTTAAAATAACATCCTTCGGAGAATCGCATGGCCCCTCCATCGGAATAGTAATAGACGGCTGCCCTGCCGGGTTGGTAATTGATTCTGACTTTATTCAATCTGAACTTTTACGAAGAAGGCCGGGGCAATCAAAAATTACCACGGCTCGTAATGAAACAGAAGCATTTGAAATAATTTCAGGCGTATTCGAGGGCAAATCTACAGGAGCACCCATCACCATCATTATTGCAAACAGCGATGCTCGCTCTAAAGATTACGACCATAATGTAAAGGTCTATCGGCCTTCGCACGCAGATTATACCTACCAGGAAAAATATGGCCACCGCGACCACCGAGGAGGAGGAAGAACCTCAGCACGTATAACCGCAGGCTGGGTAGCTGCAGGAGCTATTGCCAAGCAAATATTGGCCCATAAAAAAATTAATGTACAAGCTTATGTAAGCCAAGTAGGTACTGTTAAGTTAGAAACGCCATACACCTCCTTAGATTTAAGCAAAACCGAAAGCAATATGGTGCGTTGCCCAGACGAAGCAGTAGCCAATAAAATGATCGCCCTCATCGAGCAAACAAAGAAAGATGGCGACACCATTGGGGGTGTTGTTTCTTGTGTGGTTAGCAATATGCCAGTTGGGTTGGGCGAACCTGTATTTAATAAGCTTCACGCAGGGTTAGGGCACGCAATGCTTTCTATTAATGCGGTAAAAGGCGTGGAGTTTGGCAGTGGCTTTGAGGGGTCTGCAATGAAAGGTTCTGAACATAATGATTTATTCGAACCAGGAGTAAAAATCTCTACCCAAACAAACCACTCCGGTGGAATTCAAGGAGGCATTTCCAATGGCGAAGATGTGGTGTTTAGCGTAGCTTTTAAACCTGTAGCCACCATTATGAAAGAGCAGGCCACTGTTGATGAATTTGGCAAAGCAGCAATAATAAAAGGCAAGGGGCGCCACGACCCCTGTGTAGTGCCAAGAGCAGTACCCATTGTGGAGTCAATGGCTGCCATTGTGCTTGCCGACTTTGTATTACGAGCACAATCCACTACTTTGGAGCATTAATTGTTCGTAAGAATTCTATTTTTTATACTTAATAATCGAATAGTGAAATCTACTTGTTTAAAATATTCATTTGCTCTTTTTAGCGGGATAATTTTAAACTTAGTTCTGGTTCCATCAGGTCGGTTTAAAATAAATATATACAGATGAAAAAAATGTCTTTGGTGGCTAAAATTGGCATTGGTATGCTCCTTGGAGTAGTCATTGGTGTTATCGCCATATTTTTTGGAGGAAACGAATTTGTATTGGATTGGATAAAGCCTTTTGGTACCATATTCGTGAGTATGTTAAAGCTGATTGCCATCCCACTAATCTTGGTGTCATTAATTGATGGCATTTCTAATATGACCGATACCTCTAAACTATCCAGAATTGGAGGTAAAACATTAGGCCTGTATTTAACAACAACCGTTTTGGCCATTACGTTGGCACTATTAATTGCTAATGTGGTAAACCCTGGCTCTTATTTACCAGATGAAAAAAGGATAGAACTGAAAGAAAAGTTTGCCAAAGATGCGATGGTAAAACAAGACAAAGCTTCGAACGTAAAAAAGGCTCGCCCCTTACAGGTAATGGAAGACATTGTTCCTTCCAACTTATTTAAAGCCTTGAGTACCAACGGAAAAATGCTTCAGGTAATCTTTTTTGCTTTCTTATTTGGTATTGCCATGGTTATGAGCGACCAAGAAGTGGTTGCACCTGTTAAGAAATTTTTTAAAGGCGTAAATAATATCATCCTTAATATTGTGGATATTATTATGAAATACGCCCCTATTGGGGTGGCTGCTTTAATTGCTGGCCTTATTGTAGATGTAGCCGGAGACGACCCTGCCGGAGCATTAGACCTTTTTACCGCTTTAGGCATTTATGGGTTAAGCGTTGTTTTTGGTTTGGTGTTTATGATCTTCGTTTTCTATCCAGTTATTATTACAAGTTTTACTAAAATAAAATACAGAGACTTTTTTAAAGCTATTTTTCCGGCTCAAATGCTTGCTTTTTCTACCAGTTCAAGTGCAGCTACTTTGCCTTTAACCATGGAAAGAGTGGAGCATAACCTGGGTGTATCTGAAGAAGTAACAAGTTTTGTGTTACCCATGGGAGCCACTGTTAATATGGATGGAACCAGTATTCACCAGGCCATTTCTGCCGTATTTATTGCAGTAGCCTTCGGGCACGACTTAACCCTGATGGATCAGTTAACCATTGTGATTACTGCTACCCTTTCTTCCATTGGAGCTGCCGCTGTGCCTGGTGCAGGGTTAATTATGTTGGTAATTGTACTTGGTTCAATTGGTGTTGACCCGGCAGGTTTGGCACTTATTATTGCCTTAGACAGGCCTTTGGATATGTTACGAACGGTAGTAAATGTTACCGGTGATGCCACAGTAGCCACATTAGTAGCAAGCAGCGAAGGTGAACTTAACCATAAACCTGAAAATGTTAGTTAAGAAAGGGGTTGTTCTAATAACGATCCTTTTAGTTGTTACAATAGTTGGGAGCACCCAAGCACAACAATTAGATACATTAATCTTTAATGGTATTAGTACTATTCCTTATAACACCATTTTTAGAAATGAGGTGGTTGAGGAGCTTTCCGGGATTGAGTACACGGGTATTGGTAATGTTTACTATGTGGTTCCGCAATCGAGGAAAAAGGCACATGTTTTCTTGGCTGAAATCGTAGTTGCCGACTCTGGAATGATTGTTAAGTTTGATAGTGTTTTCTATTTAAACCACGGATCATTAGAAGCAGAGTCTATTCGAATTAATCCCAAAGACAATCAACTTTATATTGCCGAAGAAGGGGATGGCACCTCGTATGTTTATAAGTTGAATGTTGAAAATAAGCTTGACGTGGTGTACACATCAACAGCTAAGCAACGGCATAATAGAGGGTATGAAGGCTTATGTTTTAGTCCTGATGGAGAAATTATGTATATGGGCTTGGAGCGCCCTAAATCTGGAGATTTTACTCATATCATTGCTTATAATTTATCCGAAGAAACTGAGAAAATTTATACCTATAGTTTAGATGTTTTGCCAGATGATAAACGCAATGATAATGGCATTACTGAGCTTTTAACGCTAAACGATTCAACCTTATTGGTGGTTGAAAGAGCCTACTTAGGCCCCAAAGGGAATTCGGTTCGAATTTATCGAGCTCTTATCCCATCTGAAGAAAATGAGATCATAAAAGGTAAACTTTTGACAAATTTTTCCGCATCTCCTTATTTAGACAATATGGAAGGGGTAAGCTTTAATGCTTCGGGCAACGAACTTATTTTTATTTCTGATAATAATGCCAACCCTTACCAAAAAACATTATTTATTAGCATGAGGATTGAATAGAAGTTATCTACTCATTTGGATTTCTCTTAATAATTATTAACTTTGAAACGCAAAGTACTTTTATATGAAAGAAAAAGAAGAATACATCGAAGACTTAAAAGAGATTAAAGAGATGATGAATCGATCTTCAAAATTCATTTCTTTAAGTGGATTATCAGGAATTTCGGCAGGGGTTATTGCACTTATCGCAGCTTGGTTTGCCCATTCATTGATGTATGCACCTTCATCGATGGAGTACACGGTTCAGCGTGGAGACGAAGGAATTACTTTTAAGTTACTAGTGCTTGCAAGTACAACAATAATAGCCGCAGTTTTAGCAGGGGTGTTTTTTACTAAACGAAAAGCAAGAAAAATGAATCAACCTTTGTGGGATGCTCAAACCAAGCTTTTACTTATCAATCTAGCCATTCCTTTGGTAACAGGAGGGCTTGTTTCTATACTCTTATTACAGCAGGGTTTGCTTGGCCTATTGGCACCATTAACACTTATATTTTACGGATTGGCACTCGTAAACGCAAGCAAATACACGTTTAAGGAGGTTGGCACGCTGGGTATGGTAGAAATAGTGTTGGGTTTAGTCGCCATGCTTTTTATTGGGTATGGCTTATTCTTTTGGGCATTCGGTTTTGGCATACTCCATATTGTTTATGGCATTATTATGCAATTAAAATATGGGTCGTGAAAGCATTTAAAGACCTTAACAAAGCATTTGAAAACAGAATGCGCCTAGGAATTATGTCGGCACTTATGGTGAATGAGTTCCTTGATTTTAATATGTTAAAAAATTTGTTAAAGGCCACAGATGGTAATTTAGCAAGTCATTTAAAAGCCTTAGAAAAAGCGGCTTATATAACATTTGAAAAGAAATTTATTGACCGTAAACCCAACACCAAATATTTTGCGACACCTAGTGGTAAATCTGCGTTTAAAAAACATATTAAAGCCATAGAGTCATTATTAAAATAAAAATTTTACATGGTCACTTTGAAATACAAAGTAGCATAAACAATATATTATGGAAAACGAAAGAACAGTTTTTGACAGAGTTGGCAGTTGGGTAAGGAATTCTGTTAGCCTTAAATTAGGTATTATTACCTTCTTAATTTTGTTACTGCTAATACCTACCGAAATGGTGAAATCAATTATTTATGAACGGCAGGCGTTGAACGAAGCAACCACGGAAGAGGTGAGTTCTAAGTGGGCAAATTCGCAATTAATAAGTGGTCCAATCATAACAATTCCTGTTGTATATGAGTACTGGCAAGAGAAATCTGATGAAGCTGGTGGATCGATTGTAACGGTTCAAGATTACTACTATTTGCTTCCTTCTACCCTAAACATAAAAGGTAAAGTTGAGCCCAAAAAACTAAGAAGAGGAATTTATGAAGTTGTAGTTTATGATTCTAAAATGACTGTTTCTGGATCTTTTGATATAAAAGTAAAACCTGTTCAGTCAGGTCTTAAAGAAATAAAATGGGAGGAGGCATTTATTACAGTTGGCATATCAGATTTAAGAGGCATTAAGAAAAATGTTATTTTTAATTGGAACGAAGAGAAGTTGGAAGTGCAATCCGGCTCAAACATTCTAACACTTATTCCTTCCGGAATAACTCTTGCCATTTCTGGCTTAGAGGCCATGAATAACACCCCCATAAACTTCAAATTTGATCTTGATTTGCAAGGCAGTTATAATTTGTCGTTTATGCCGGTGGGTAGCACTACCAATATTGCTCTGCAATCGTCTTGGGCATCGCCAAGCTTTAATGGCAACTTTATTCCAGACGAAAGGGAGGTAACAGACCAAGGGTTTACGGCTAGTTGGGAGGTACTTCAACTTAATAGGAATTTTCCTGAGTACTGGACAGGAGAAGGACAGGAGTATAACCTTTCAGAGTCTGTTTTTGGGGTGGATTTTATGCTTCCAATGGATGACTATCAAAAGTCTATGCGATCAGCAAAATATGCGGTTATGACGGTCGTGCTTACTTTTGTCATATTCTTTTTAGTCGAAATTCTTACTAAAAGAAAAATACACCCTTTTCAATACACCTTGGTGGGTCTCTCACTAAGCTTATTTTATGTATTGCTTATTTCATTATCCGAACATTCTAATTTTAACACAGCCTACCTCATTTCAGCGGTAGCCGTGGTTAGTATGATATCGCTTTATTCGCTTAGTGTTTTTAAATCAAAAAAACATAGTTTATTGCTCGTAGGTACGCTTACAGGTATTTATGGCTTTTTATTTGTAACTCTTCAGCTAACCGACTACGCATTACTTATGGGTAGCATTGGGTTAACACTTATGCTTAGTGCAACCATGTATTTTACCCGAAACATTAATTGGTATCAACTGCGATCAGATACCGAAGGTGAAAGCAAAAAATAGAATTACTGTAATCAAAAAGGGGGAGAAGGCCATGGCCTTCTCCCCCTTTTAACTTCTGAACTTCCTAAGCTGAAGCAAAGCTCCCCAAAACTTATTTATCTTTTTGTGAACCTTGCTGTAAAAACACCACGTTCTGTACCCACATTAAGTATATATATACCACTTGGCAAATGAGAAATATTTACCATACGAGAAGAGGGGTCTAACTCCAGATAGATTGTTTTTCCATTCATATCAATGGCCTTTGCTGAAAGTACCTTTTTTATATTTACTGTCAACATATCTGTTGAAGGGTTAGGATAAACACTAACAGACTCGATGAAATAATCCTTGTTTAGTTCATTTCCTGTAGCCACAACGGCAGATGTTCTTGCTCCAGCACCAGAAGTGATGTTTACAGTATAATCTTCCACTTCTCCATAACTAAAATTACCGCAATTAGCAGGGCTAGCATTCCAAACCATAGTAACCCGCATACGAGTAGCACCCAAACTGGCACTTGCCGGTACAACAAAGCTGGCACTAAAATTACCCCCATTGGATGTGCTTCCTGTTACCACTTGCTCGCCTGCATCATTAAAATCACCATTTTGGTTATAATCTATCCATACACTCCAGTTTTCATTATAAGTAGAACCAGAAAAGCCTGCACTAAATGTGATTGTATTAGAGCTTCCCACATTCAGATTTGTTGATAGGCTGGTAAAATCTCCATACCCACCATTAGCAGACGATGCATTACTTATGGTTCCCAGTTGCACCAAATCTATATATTCGTACGCCACAGAGTTTCCGCTTGATGTACAATAGGTTACCGTATTGGCAATTGTTGTAACCGACAAAGCGGTACTTGCTACAGAAACATTTCCTGCTGCATCCTTAGCCCTAACCGTATAGGCATACGTAGTAGAAGCTGTAAGATCTGTAATATTTACACTTGTTCCGGTTACCGAAGTTACTAATGCCCCTCCTTGATAAACATCGTAGCCAGTTACACCTACATTATCTGTGGAGGCTGCCCAGGAAAGTGTAAAAGAAGTTTGGGTGATATTGCTTGCAGCCAACCCTGTGGGTATTGAAGGAGCGGTTGTATCAACCTCAGCTAATGTTGTAACCGATAAAGCGGTACTTGCTACAGAAACATTTCCTGTTGCATCCTTAGCCCTAACCGTATAGGCATACGTAGTAGAAGCGGTAAGACCTGTAATATTTACACTTGTTCCGGTTACCGAAGTTACTAATGCCCCTCCTTGATAAACATCGTAGCCAGTTACACCTACATTATCTGTGGAGGCTGCCCAAGAAAGTGTAAAAGAAGTTTGGGTGATATTGCTTGCAGCCAACCCTGTGGGTATTGAAGGAGCGGCTGTATCTGTTGTCCCTCCTCCACTTATTTGGTGACTTCCCAGATAGGAAAAAGTATTAGTAGAATAACTGTCCCATTCTGAAGTAATATATGCTGTAGAGGGGGCTAAAATAGCAACTTTTCTAACTAAAGTCACATCCTTAGCAAAGTTGGCTGAACTATTAAAAACACCAACCACATCTAGTAAGGAACCCGATTTAAATAGACCCACAGCATCGTTCCCGTTAAAAGTTATAAAGGATGAACTTGTTACTAAATCAGCTTCTGCTTGCATTGCTGCATCTGCTGAAGAGTGTACTACTACAAACACATCTCCATTTAAAATTGTTCCACTTAAAGTCAATTGCGAGCTCCAAGAACCAGAGCCATTTGTTTGCTTTTGTAGGGAATAATTAGCCAGATTAATTGAGGCTCCTGTGAAATTGGCGATTTCAATCCCTTTATTATAAGAAGACCCTTCGATATATTCTGAGATTATCAGGTCAGTTGTTACTCCAGTGTTAGCTGCTGCAACCGTTATCGTAAATGATTGATTAGTAGAAACTGTTCCATCATTTACTGAAATAACTACTGCATTACTGCCCACATCTGTACTCTGTGGAGTTCCTGTAAGTGTTGCCAACCCACTTCCATTATCGCTAAGAGTAAGCCAGGAGGGAATTGTTGTTGCCGTTATTGTTAGCACATCTCCTGCATCAGCATCTGTGGCTATTATATTATACGTGTACGTAGTGCCAACCGTGCCTGATGTAACAGTAGTTGATGTAAAAGATGGAGGGGTATTAGAGCCACCTGCACAAGAGTAAATTAAACACACATATTCCGGATGGTCAATAAATGGGTTTCTGTTATTTTGGTAACTATATACCACATCGTTCCGAGTTTGTTCTGCAGCACTTACGGGGTCAGCTTGATGCCAAGCCAACAAGGTAGATAGTCTTGCGTGAACAGGGCTTTTATCTGTATTTGTTAGATAGGTTTCAGTTAATTCTAAATCTGGGTCTCCATTAAACCCTTCATATCTGGTAGCCATATAAAAAATCATACGTGCAACATCGCCTTTCACTTCATCTCTAGGCTCCCAAACCCAATCAGTAGTGCTAGTTTTAGAAAGTGTTGGCCCTGAATAGGTTCCAGATCCATCTACATAGAAATTGGTGCCGTAATCAAAATTCCGGTTATTTCTGGCAGAGTTAGTAGAAATATCGGCAGCTCTCAAATGATGAAGGTCTGTTCCTGCACCTTGAGAGGTTCCAAAATCTCCTCTCGATTTTGCCCAAACATGTTCTCTATTCCAGCCAGACCCTCCTGCGTATTCCGCTGCAGCATCCATTGAAAAACCCGAATAGAGTCCAATAACGTTTGCAGAATTATTGGGGTCACGGTCGGCTACTTTTAAAATATCCCATACATCGGTACTGCTGCTACTGTAAGGGTATGTTGTATGCCCGGAAATAATGCCATTTAGAGCAGTTTTAAGCGGTGCACCTGATAAACCAGATGCGGTATCGTAATAGCCAGCAGGAATTTGTGCCTGCACGTTAATAGAATAAAGGGATAAAAATACTATTGCGATACTCGCAATTTTCCCTTTCAAAATAAGTACTCGTTTTTTCATAATTTGAATTTGGGTTAGATTAATAAGGTTAGACAATAGTCTATTAGTCAAGATTTTATCTTATGTTTTTCTGTTTCCGTTTGAATTAGAAAATACTCAATAGTACAAATAACTATTAAATCAATTGATAAAATAACTAAAAAATAATTGATAACAATTTGTTAAAGATAGTCTTTATTAAATAACGTATTTTATTTAGCAAAATGTAATTAGTGCCTGTTAGAAAACAGACGATTTTTTCAAATAGAATTATTTTGGATAAGATTTCCATTTCCTTTCTATGAGTTGATGCCTAAGCATCAAGCGATTAGAAAAAAATGGAAAGGTTGTCAAAAGAAGCTATTTAAATTTCGATGTGTTTTCTAACAGGCACTAATTAGAGATTGAATGTCAAACGTATTAAATTTGAACCTTAAATCCACTGAATTATGGAATCCAAGGCAACCAATATTTACATAGAGTCAACACCCAACCCAAACACCATGAAGTTTGTGGCGAATTATATGTTGGTTCAACAAGATTTTTTTCACGATTTCACAAGCTATACTCAAACCAGTGGCTCACCACTGGCAAAACTTTTATTCGAAAAATTCTCTTGGGTAAAGGAGGTCTTTTTCTCCAGCAACTATATTACCCTCACCAAAAAAGAAGATACCGATTGGATGGAGGTACAAGGTGCTGCTCGCGAATTTATAACCAAAGCCCTTACCAAAGGCATTGAGGTGGGCGAAATGGTGCCCGATTTTCACGAAACGAAAGAACCTGAGTTTGATGAAGTTCCTGTAAACGTAGGCGATGAAGAAATTGTAGCCAAGATTAAAGGCGTACTGGATGAATACATCAAACCTGCAGTAGAACAAGATGGCGGAGCCATTAGTTTTCACTCGTTTAACAAAGGGTTGGTAAAAGTGCTTTTACAAGGCTCGTGCAGTGGTTGTCCTTCAAGTACCATTACGCTTAAAGCAGGGATAGAAACCCTCCTTAAAAGAGCCATTCCTGCTGTAGAAACCGTAGAAGCGTTAGAGGCATAAGGTTTTGTGCAAAGGTTAGTTCCCAATAGAATTCCGTACTTTGGTAGCTCAAAAAAATTTGATTTATGCGTTACCTATCCATACTTTTAATAACAAGCCTGTTTGCCTGCTCTCCTTCTGAGGAGGGTTCTTTTAAATTGTTTCAAAAGCTAGATAAAGAAATAAAGGCGAATTCAATGGCGTATGCCACTTTAGAAGAAGCCACTTCTACCATTGGCCACCGGCTTACAGGTTCTGAAAATGGAGCCAAGGCAGAGGAGTATGTGTTTAACAAGCTAAAATCCTATGGATTTGAAGATGTACAATATCAGGAATTTGAAGTAGATGCCTGGAGCCGAGGATCGGTGCAACTAACGGTTAATATTGATGGAGAAGTGAGCACCTTACCAGTGGTAAGTTTGGGGATGTCGCCCGAGCATGCCTTAGTAGCTGCTGATATTGTTTTTATGGGCAACGGCCTAGCTGAGGATTATGATAGTGTAGATGTTATCGGGAAAGTTGTACTTGCTTATATAAGCCTTTTGCCAGGCACCGAAAAAGGAAAGCACAATCTTCATCGATCAGAAAAAACGGCTTTAGCCATTAAGCACGGAGCCATTGGAGTGATTCTTTTTAACCAGGTAAAAGGAGGTGTACTGCTAACAGGTACTGCTTCGGTAACAGGTAAAATATTAAAAGTGCCTGCAATGTGCATTGGGTTAGAAGACGGAATGATGCTAAAAACCCAAATTGAAAGTGGGAAGAATGTAAAAGCAGCTATTAATATGACCAATATCAGCGGCTCTATTAAAGCAAGAAATATTATTGCCACGCTTAAAGGAAGTGAGTTACCAGAGGAAGAAATTGTATTAGGAGGGCATTTAGATAGCTGGGATCTGGCCACAGGTGCCATTGATAACGGCATTGGCTCATTTAGTATTATAGATATAGCCCGAAGCTTTAAGGCGAATAAACTACAGCCCAAAAGAACCGTAAAATTTATACTCTTTATGGGCGAAGAACAAGGACTGTTGGGCTCCAAGTATATGGTTTCACGAGCCATCGAAAACGGGAGCATTCATAATATAAAAGCAATGATAAACCTTGATATGACGGGCAACCCTATCGGAGTAAATGCCTCTGGCAAAAGCGTTGATTCACTATTTTTTCAAACGTTGGGTTCCAAAATTCAACAGCTTGACTCTTCGTATCAAAACAAATTTACTTCCAAAGCAGGTTTGCATAGCGACCACCAGCCTTTTATGCTCGAAGGCGTACCCATTGTATCGTTACATTCCAATATGGAGCGCTCCATTTATAATTGCTACCATGCAGACTGTGATGATTTTAGCTTGGTAAAGAAGGTAGATATCACCAATAACGTTCGGTTTGGCACAATGATATTATACTCGGTTGCCAATGCCGATACACTGCCATTCCAACGAATGAATTCTGCCCAAACCAAAGCATTTATGCTTGAAAATGATTTGGAAGAAAAACTTAGAATTGGAGGTGATTGGAAGTGGGAGTAATTATTTTTTAAGAAAAAATATTTTTATGCTAAAACAAATACGCTCTTATCCGATAACAGAGGTACTGTTAAAACTGAGCCTGGCGATGGTGCTTTTTACAATTACCCGCTTATTATTCTATTTATTTAATCTTGACAGTTTCCATACAACTACGCTTTATCAGCTCGTCATTATTTTTCTTGGAGGCTTAAGGTTCGATTTATCTGCTGTATTATATATTAACTCGCTCTATGCCATCTTAATGTTAATTCCGGTAAACGGGAAAAATAACCCAATATACCGTGCAATAACAAATTATCTTTTTTACATAACAAATGCAGTAGCTCTGGCTCTTAACTGTATAGATTTTGCCTATTATAAGTTTACCTCTAAGCGAACCACAATAACTGTGTTTGAAGAGTTTGCCAATGAAGAAAACTACTTTCAGTTAGTATATAATATGGTGGCGGACTATTTTTTAGTTGTACTTGTTTGGTTGCTACTGATGGCTTTACTTTTTATCGTAAGTAAGAAACTGGCTAAACCACTACAAAAAGTTGTCTCAATTAAAACCTTTTTCCTCCAAACCATCTTGTTTATTGTTTATATAGGCTTTTCTATTCTTGGTATGCGAAGTGGGCTGCCTCCTAAACAAGATTTTCCATTGTCACCATCAGATGCAGGGCAATATGTTGAAAACCCCGGAGATATTGTATTGGTACAGAACACGCCCTTTACTATGATGATGTCGTTGGATAAGCCTGTTTTTCCTAAACAAGCTTATTTTGACAGTGCTACATTAGAGCTTGAATACCCTCTGGCTAAAACACCAAAAGATATGGCCACTTTTAAACCCCTAAATGTTGTTTTAATAATAGTGGAGAGTCTGGGTCGAGAGACAGTAGGTGCTTTTAATCGTAATTTAGATGGTGGTACATATAAGGGCTATACTCCATTTTTAGATTCATTAATTGAAAGCAGTTATATTTTTGTAAACTCCTACGCCAATAGTAGAATTTCGATTGAAGGGAGTCCTGCTGTTTTAGCAAGTATTCCGTCTCTTCAGGAGTCTTTTACGGTTTCTAATTATTCTGGCAATAAAATAAATTCATTGGCAACTGAGCTAACTAAAAAAGGGTATCATACGTCATTTTTTCACGGAGCCCCCAATGGTTCTTTGGGCTTAAATTCATTTGTAGTTCAGGCTGGGGTAGAAAACTACTTTGGATTAAATGAATATGGGAACGAGAATGATTATGATGGAGTTTGGGGCATTTGGGATCACCTATTTCTACCTTTTGCTATTAATACTATGGATAGTTTTGAAGAGCCTTTTTTAAGTACCATCTTTTCTGTTTCATCGCATCACCCACATAAAATACCTGCATCTCTTGCAGCAGATATTCCGGAAGGGAAAATTAAGATGCACAAGAGTATTGGCTATGCAGATTATGCTCTTAGCAAGTTGTTTGCAACAGCAAAAACCAAAGATTGGTACCAAAACACGCTCTTTGTAATTACAGGCGACCACACTTGTACCCCATACTATCCTGAGTATCAAACATCCGTTGGAGCTTATACAGTTCCAATTATTCTATTTCAACCCGGCAGTAATTTGGTGGGTGTTGATAGTACAGTGGCTCAACAAATAGATATTATGCCAACGGTGCTTACGTACTTAAATTATAACAACCCCTATGTTGCATTTGGAGAAGATATGCTTCACCCTAAAAAAGATAAGTTTGCAATTAACTATTATGGCAATGCCTTTCAACTAATAATGGATAATTGGGTAATTCAATATGACCTAAAACAGGTTGTTGGTCTATATAATTTAAATACAGATGCTCGTATGAAGAAAAATTTGGCCAACACAAACCTTGAAATCCAGGTACGAATGGAAACAAAAATCAAGGCGGTTATCCAACAATATAACAACCGAATGGTTGATAATAAATTAATAATTGACACTTATTAACTGATGTTACGCAAAAAATACCGAATTATATTTTGATACTCACTGTAGTGGTTGCCACGCTTGCGTGTCAAAATTAATGTTAGGTACTTGATTTTATTGCACTAAGAGCTTCATTACAAATCTCCAATGAATACTGCGGATTAAACAAAGCAGTGAAATACTTTGGGTCTGCTGAAAAACACTTAATTGTCTAAAAATTTGAAAGTTAAGTCTGCTCCTGACTCTTTAAACCTGAGTTCGGGATAAGGAATAGCTGCCAGAAAATAAAATAGTAGGTGAGCTTTTTAATATAAAAAGCAAAGATATAATGGATTATTTCCCCCGAGATTTCGGGGTTATATTCAAAAGATTGCCTGCTAGATATTTTCCCTTTGGGGTTTAACGAAACTTCCCTAAACCTCCTCAAATTTCTTTGAATTAACCCGTTAGTCCTACAAAAATTTAAGTTGTTTATGAAAGTTTCGATTAAAGCTGACAGCATTCCTTATCCCGAACTCAGGTTTTAAGTGCAAGGGTTTTGAAAAGATTGTATTAAAATCCTTGCATTAGATTTTTAAAGAAAATTACATTTTCTTTAAAAATGTGTTAGCCCTAGGCAAGTCATCTACTTATATTTGTATAATAGGAGTCAATACGGGTAGCCATATGAAAAAAACTTAACTATTGGAATGTTAACCTCTTTTTTTATGTTTAAAGTGCAAGGATTTTACTGTTATTTCATTAAAACTCTTGCACTTTAAAAAATCCAATACTGGATTTTTTCGTTAGCCCCAACTTTATATACGATAATAGCATAGATGAAAATTGTAGCACATATAACTTTTTTTTATGACCCCAAAAGATTGGGTTATTTAAAAGAAGTTATAAATAGCCTCTTGGAGTTAGATAGTGGGATAGATATTTTTTTATACACAAACGAAAAATTTGATTTATTTAGGCACTCTAAAAATATCAAATTACTATTTTACCCATACGTAAATAATAAAATCAATTTTTCCTATAAAAGCATTTTCAACAAATTAGGTCTAAAAAAACTGATTAATCCATATTATCTAACATGGGAAAACAGAAAAATAATAGAAGATGTAGTAGATACGTATGACATTCAAATCTATTTAGAAGATGATATAAAGTTCACGAATACTAATTTGAATTACTGGCTGAATTATAATGAAATTGTTACTAAAAAAGGTTACAACTTAGGTTTTTTTAGAGTGGAGTTTGATGAAACAGAAAAAATGATAACAGACCTAACTAGACCATTAACAAAAATGGTTTCAATTGATAACATAGATTATATTGTAAA
>Ga0256834_1000456_pt1 | contig 29435 bp, 24 predicted proteins | sample 4281140metaG_FD_190536 | JGI IMG/M metagenome (GOLD analysis project Ga0256834, IMG submission 190536) | Hydrothermal vent microbial communities from East Pacific Rise, Pacific Ocean - 4281-140 | ecosystem: Environmental > Aquatic > Marine > Hydrothermal vents | place: Pacific Ocean: East...
GAAGAAATAAACATAAATACAATAAAAAAGGATTTGCAATATATGAAACGAGAGAAAGTAATTAGAACCGTAGGAAAAGGTAAAGGAACTGTATATTTGATAGATGATAATAAAAAATAACGAACGCAGAACAATGTATATAAGGCATTGGGCGATAAGTAGTTAAAATGAACGATATGAACATTAATAAACGGCATAGTAAATTGAATAGTTGGTGCAATAAACTGCCCAACGCCTCATATACTCACCACCGTATACCATATGAGCCAAAAAATTCTATAATTTTTCATTAAGAACTTTTTTATATGTCTTTTTGGTATAATATTCTGCAATGAGTCATTTATAGAACCGTGTGAACCTATTATCAACCACCAAGTCATCAGAAAAATAAATATCAATAAGTATGTTAATAACTATTGATAATAAGCAGGCACTATAAGCATCTTTTTATGTAATTTTGCGCTATTAAAAAGTAAAAGAGTATGCCGAAAGATTATAATAACAAACTAACTCAGCGATTTGAGGCGATGCTTCGAACCAATAAAAGTTATTTTTTTGATGTCGATGAGTTTTTGGATATCATAGATGAATATATCGTTATGGCCAATTATAATATGGCCTACAAAGCCATAGAAATCGGTTTGCAGCAACATCATCAAAGTGTTGATATTCAGTTGTATAAAGCAGAACTATACGCCTTAGATGATCAATTGGATAAAGCCATGCAATTATTAAAAGAATTGCAAAATCAAGAGCCGGATCGTATAGAAATACCCATGTTGGAGGCCGAATTGTTTTCACGCAAGCATATGCATCGAGAGGCCATTGCAGCCTTACAAAAAGCATTGGATTTACCCGATCATGATCCCCAAGAAATTTATGAATTGATGACCGTTGAATATCTTTATTTAGATGATTACAGGTCGGCTCTAAATACCGCTTTGGAATCATTGCGTTTAAACCCGGCCAGTTCTACTTCTTTATATAATGCCATTACATGTTATGATTTATTGGATGAAGCGGACAAAGCAACGGCTTTTTTAGAAGAATATGTCGATAAAAATCCGTTTAGCGAAATAGCCTGGAGCTTATTGGCCAAAAAATATATCAATCAAGAAGCTTATAATAAAGCATTAAAAGCCATTGAATTTGCCATTGCCATTGACGACCGCTTTTTAGGCGCTTATTATGACAAAGCTTATATCTATAACAAGTTAAAACAATACACCAAAGCTTTGGAATGCTACCGGCAGACATTAAAAATAGCCGATCCGACAGCCTTTACATATTATCACATGGCACGTATTTATGAAAAAATTAATGATTACAATCAGGCGGCCGAGTATTATTTATTAGCTATAGCCGAAGATCCCGGTCATTATAAATCATGGATTAGAGTGGTGCAAATAAAAATAAGGATTAACGATTTGGACGGCGCTTTGGACATAGCCAAAAAAGCTTTGGAAATAGTTAACAATCAAGAGCTGTTTGTGTTATTAGCTGATATTTATGTGCTTAAAAACGATTTATACAAAGCTATTCCGGCTTTGGAGATGAGTTTAAAACTCGGAGAAAAAAAGTTAGACATCATTTTAAAACTCGCCGATTTATACAAGCAAACTCATAAAGTCGAGAAATTCAGACAGTTGTTGCTTGATGCCAAAAAAGCTTATCCTGACTCACAAGAAATTAAGAAAAGAATGCTGGGACAATAAAGATAAAAACATGCCAAACCAAAAATTTAGTTTTTCGTTATTTTTAAAAGGCATGGCCATGGGTGCCGCCAATGTGATTCCCGGTGTTTCGGGAGGAACCATAGCCTTGATAACCGGTATATACGAACGTTTGATCAATGCCATTAAATCTTTTGATTGGCAAGCCTTAAAACTTTTAACCGGTTTTAAATGGCGCGCTTTTGCCAAGCATACCGATTTGGCTTTTGTGTTGCCGGTAGGTTTTGGTTTAGTGGTTGCAATTTTGTCTTTAGCTAAATTATTTTCCTATTTATTTGTGCATTATCCGGTTTTTATATGGGCTTATTTTTTCGGTTTGGTATTGGCATCGGTATATTTTGTCGGTAAAACCGTTAGCAGATGGGAATGGACAACTTATGTCAGTTTGGTGATAGGCACCCTGATTGCCATTACAGTAACCATTTTACATCCGGCTGTAGAAAATGATAATCCGTGGTATTTGTTTCTCAATGGCATTATTGCAATTGTCAGTATGATTTTACCCGGTTTGTCAGGTTCTTTTGTTTTAATTTTATTAGGCAACTATCAATTAGTAGCCATTGACGCCATCAACCATTTTAATCTAAAGATAATCATTCCTTTTGCCTTGGGTGCTGTCATTGGATTATTGGCTTTTTCACATATATTATCATGGTTATTTAAGCGTTATCGTAATGTGACCATAGCATTATTAACAGGTTTTATTTTAGGTTCATTATGTATTTTATGGCCTTGGAAAAAAGCAGTTTTCATGATGCAAAACGGACAAGTTTTAGAAAAACACGGCAAACCAATTGTGTTATATTATGAGAAAATTTGGCCCAAAAATTATGATATGCATTTTTTTATAGCTTTGTTATTGATGCTGGCAGGTATTATAAGTATTATTTGGATTGAAAAAGCTTCAGCTAACGAATAAAAATAAAATAAATGGCCAAAAAAATCCTCGGATTAATAGGACATCCGTTAACCCATTCTTTTTCGCAAAAATATTTTAGAGAAAAATTTTTGAAAGAAAATATCAATGATTACGAATATTTGAATTTTGACATTGCCAATATAGATGCCTTACCGGTTTTACTCGATACATATCCCGAAATATTAGGTTTAAACGTTACCATTCCATACAAAGAAAAAGTTTTAAAATACGCAGATTTTCTTTCGGACGAAGTATTGAAAACCGGTGCTGCAAACACATTATTTATCAATAAAAACAAAAAGATAGCAGCTTATAATACTGATATTTACGGTTTTACGGAAAGTTTAAAACCCTTATTAAAACCGCACCATAAAAAAGCTTTAATATTAGGCACGGGCGGCGCAGCAAAAGCCGTAGCTTATGCGCTAACCCGCTTACAAATATCATTTTTATTGGTCTCCAGGTCACCAAAAAACAACAGACAAATTTCGTATCAAGACTTATCCCGTGACCTTATAAAAGACTACACGCTAATCATTAACACAACACCTTTGGGCACCTTTCCTCACACCGGTCAATTTCCCTCTTTTCCTTACGATTTTGTGAGCAGCCGGCACTTATTTTACGATTTGGTTTACAATCCGCCGCAAAGCTTGTTTTTACAATTTGCATCAAAAAAAGGTGCTACCATCTCTAACGGGTTGAATATGTTGCATTTACAAGCCGAAGCCGCTTGGCAAATATGGCAATCAAAAAGTCGCTGGTAATTCAAAAAAAATTGTTAAATTTCGCTTCAAAATATTAATTGGTAAATTTACTATTATGGTAGAAGAAAGAAACGAAAACCTGCCACAGGCAGATGGAATGAATGCATCACCGGATATGCAAAATAATTCCGGACAAAAAAATTCACAACCGGCAGATCAGGTCGACGAAATTTCTAATGAAAACGCTGTGGAAGAAAACCAAAAATTATTGGAAGAAAAATCAGTGGAAGAAGTGGTTGACGAAATTGAACAACATGTGGCTTCAGAGTCGGAAATAGACAAAGAGCCCCAAGAAGAAAAGCATGACGAGCATATACCGCTATTGTCTTACAAAGACTTTGATTTTGCTGCATTGCTCAATGAAGCCAAACAACTTTTGGAGAAACATCCCGTTCAAAAAATCAAAACACATTTTGAAGAAATAAAATCTGCTTTTGATCAAAAATTTGAAGAAAAATTAGCGGAATATAAAGCGGCAAATCCCGAGGTTGAAGATGTCGATTTAAAAATTCCGGAAGTCAGAGAATTTAATTATGTTTGGAAGGAGTTTAAATCCAAATTACAAGCCTACCGTAAGGAAATTCAAGACCGTTTGGAAAACAACCTTAAAAAACGGCAAGATTTGATTGAAGCTTTAAAGGGAATTATCGACTCTACCGAATATACCTTTGAAGAACGTATCAAAAAGTTTAAAGAAATACAAAAACAATGGCGAACAGCCGGAAGTATTCCGCGTGCCAAATATACAGATATATGGCAAACTTTTAAACATCATGAAGAACGTTTCTACGATTTATTAGATTTGGATCGTGATTATAGAGACAAGGTTTTTCAAGAAAATTTAAAAGAAAAGCAAGATATTATTGAACGTGCCAAAGCATTATTGCAACAAAATGATATTCATCAAATATTTAAAGAATTGCAAATGCTGCACAAAAAATGGAAAGAAGAAACCGGTCCGGTTGCCAGAGAGTATAGAGAAAAAGTTTGGGAAGAATTTAAAGAAGTTACCAAACAAATACATGATAAACGACGTGAATTTTATAAAAAACTTAAAGAAGAATTTGTCCAAAATTTAGAGAAAAAAAGAGAACTGATAGCAAAACTTAAAGAGCTTACTGCCGATATTCCCGAAAATCACAAAGATTGGCAAAAGAAAATCAAAGAAGTGGAGCAATTGCGCGAAACTTTTTACCAGATAGGTTATGTGCCTAAAAAATATAGAGAAGAAATTTGGGATGAATTCAAATCAACCATAAAAGAGTTTAATAAACATAAAAATAGTTTTTATAAGTCGCTCAAAGAATTACAAAAGGAAAATCTGGATAAAAAAATGGCATTGATAAAAATTGCCGAAGAATTGAAAGATAGTGAAGACTGGGAGTCTGCCACTCAAAAATATAAACAAATACAAGAAGAATGGAAAAAAATAGGCCATGTTCCCCGCAAGTATTCCGAAAAAATTTGGCAACAATTCCGGGCAGCCTGTAACCATTATTTTGACAGATACCACAACCATATAAGGTCAGAAAAAAATGAAGAATTTGACAATTTTACCAAAAAGAAAGCTTATCTCAATGAATTAAAAGAACAATTTAAAGAAATTGACGATAATGTCAATTATACCATTGAAGATATCAAAGAGATAATTGCCAAGTGGAAAACATTGGGGTATGTGCCTGATAATAAGCATTATATAAATGTCAAATTTAACAAATTTATTAATTCATTATATGACAAGCTCAATATTGACAAACGCGAATTATCCTTTTTAAAATTTAAAAATACCGTTGACCAATATTATGAAGAAGAAAATTATCGAAAATTAGATTCAGAAAAACGCTATGTGCGTCAAAAAATAGAAGGTATTTTAAAGGAGATAGAACAATTGGAAAACAATATGTTGTTTATAAAATCCGATGATAAAAATAATCCGTTTAAAAAGGAAGTGGAGAAAAATGTCGCTAAAAATTTGGAAATTTTAGCTTTTTGGAAGAAAAAACAACAATACTTGGACTCGTTAAATTATTAATAATGCGAAGATTAATTATTATTTTATCTTTGATATTATGGACTGGTAATTTACGGGCGCAAGATTTGGATATTTATAAACATCAAAAAAATTCCAATTTTGACATACCGGCCATCCCCAAGGAGATGACTTATGAAGAATTTAAGATTCTCAGCACCGATTTGCGTATGCAAGATATGGTTATAGCCGCAATATTGCCCGGTCATGTCCACTTTAAAATAGGGGAGAAAAAAACCGGTTATTATATACTTGGCACCCGAAGTTTGGGATATTTGAGTTGGATTTATTTATCTCTCTCGGATGAGTCGTTGACCGAAATAATATTTTTAGATAATACCGGTTTGGAATATAATGTGCCCACCAGTGATTTGATTATTGCCTATGGCTCTCTTGCTCTAATTATCGGCAGCTATTTATATGACTGGATTCACGGCAAGTATTTACTGGATGAAAAGCAAAATCATATCCGGTATAAATATGCCCGGAAAAAAATGCAAGTTGGGTTTAATATAATTCAAAATCGTCATAAAAATTATCCGGCTTTAGCCTTAACTTATAAATTTTAATACATTAATGTAATAAAAGGGTAAAAAAATTTGAAATTACATTGTAAAAAATTATCTTTGCCCGTCAAATTGAATAACGAACTGAAAAAAACAGAAGAGAATGCGAAATAAAGGACTTGTAATAGTATTTGCTACTATTTTAGGATTGATAAGTTTATATACCTTATCATTTACATTTAAAAGTAATCAAATCAGAAAAGAAGCCAGACAATATGCTCAGGGTGATTACAAAAAAGAAAAACATTACTTAGATTCATTAAACAATAAACCGGTATTCAGCATCTTGGGTTCCGATTTTACTTACGATGACTTAAAAAATCGTGAGATGAACTTGGGATTGGATTTGCGAGGCGGTATCAACGTTATTTTGCAAGTATCGGTCAAGGATATCTTGAAAAATTTGGCCAATAACAGTAAAAATGTGGTATTTAATCAAGCTTTGGAGCAAGCCAGTGAAATGCAAAAAAGCAGTGATAAACCATATATAGACTTGTTTTTTGAAGCATTTGACAAAATAAATAGCCAGTCAAAAAATCCCGTTAAACTTAGCTCTCCCGAAATATTTGGTAACCGTAATCTTTCGGATGAAATCAAATTTAACATGCCTGACGACCAAGTTAAAAAAATTATCCATAAAAAAGTGGATGATGCTATGGTCAGTGCCTTTGAAGTATTACGTAAACGGATAGACAAATTCGGGGTAACACAACCCAATATCCAACGTTTGGGTAAATCGGGGCGTATATTGGTGGAATTAGCTGGTGCCAAAGATATAGAACGTGTAAAAAAACTATTGCAAAGCACGGCACAATTGGAATTTTGGCATGCTTATAATGCACAAGACGTGTTGCCTTATTTACAACAGCTTAATGCTTATTATGCAAAAAATTCTGCTGTTAAAAAAGACTCTACTGCCAAAGATGCCGATAGTTTATTGGTAGATGATACACAAAAAGAATCATTATTCAAGTATTTGCAACCCGGCAGCTTTTCTCGTGTCGGTATTGTCAAAATTAAAGATAAGGACAAAGTAATGCAAATGCTTACCAGTCCCGAGGCTAAAAAAATGTTGCCTGATAATCTTAAAAACATTAAATTTTTATGGGGCAAACCCGCTAAGAAAAGCGATGTGGTTTATTTATATGCCATAAAAGGAAACAGAGACAATATTCCTCCTATTAGCGGTGATGTTATTGTAGATGCACAGTCATCTTATGACCAATTTGGTAATCCGGCCGTAACCATGCAAATGAACGGTGCCGGTGCCAAAAAGTGGAAAGAAATGACCACCCAAGCTTTTAACGATAAAACCGGAATTGCCATAGTATTAGATAATATTGTTTATTCGGCTCCGGGCGTTTCCAGTGGTCCAATTACAGGTGGGCGTTCCGAAATTACCGGTAACTTTTCGTTAGAAGAAGCCAAAGATTTGGCTAATGTTTTACGTGCGGGTAAATTGCCGGCCAAAGCTGATATCGTTCAGTCGGAAATTGTAGGCCCTTCATTAGGTAAAAAAGCTATTGAAGGTGGAAAATTATCATTTGTATTCGCTTTTATTTTTATTTTCTTATGGATGTTCGGATATTATGGCAAAGCCGGTCTATTCTCAGATATTGCTTTAATCTTAAACATCTTATTTATCTTTGGTATTTTGGCCAGTTTAAATGCGGTATTGACCTTACCCGGTTTGGCAGGTATCGTATTAACCATAGGTATGGCGGTTGATGCTAACGTTATCATTTTCGAGCGTGTACGCGAAGAATTACGACGTGGCAAGAGCTTACGTGATGCCGTTGACGACGGTTTTAAAAACGCTTTATCATCTATTATTGATGCCAATATCACTACTGCTTTAACCGGTTTGATATTATTAATATTCGGAACCGGCCCCATCAAAGGTTTTGCCACTACTTTGTTGATAGGTATCGGCACATCATTATTTACGGCTATATTTATCACCCGTTTATTGATAGATTGGTATATCAGTAAAGGTAAAATTTTAACCTTTGACACCAAAATATCACGCGACTGGTTTAGCAATGTGCGTATTGATTTCTTGAGCAAACGCAAAATTGCCTATGCTGTTTCAGGCACTATTATTGCCATCGGTTTGATTTCTATTTTTACCAATGGTTTAAACCCGGGCGTTGATTTTGTAGGTGGACGGACTTATATAGTGGCTTTTGATAAAAATATCAATGCCGATGAAGTCCGAAATAATTTATCTAATACTTTTGTAGATGAAAAAGGCCATAAATTTGCCCCTGATGTTAAGAAATATGGTGGTGATAACCAATTAAAAATTACTACCAAATATTTAATAAACGAAGAGGGTGAAAAAGTTGACAATACAGTTCAAGAAAAACTTTTTGAAGGTTTAAAACCTTATTTCCCTAAAGGTTATACATACGATGATTTTATCAGTAGCGACGAAAACAAGAAGATAGGTCGTATGCAGTCCATTAAAGTTGGGCCGACTATTGCCGATGATATCAAAAAAGGATCGGTATATGCCGTTTTAGGATCATTATTTGTAGTGTTTTTATATATCTTATTCCGGTTTAAAAAATGGCAATATAGTGCCGGTGCCGTTATTGCGGTATTCCATGATGTTTTGGTGGTATTGGGAATATTTTCACTGACTTGGCGTTTTGCACCGTTTAATATGGAGATTGACCAAGCCTTTATTGCTGCTATCTTGACCGTTATCGGTTACTCGTTAAATGATACGGTGATTATCTTTGACCGTATTCGTGAGTTTATGAAAGAACATGCCTCTTGGCCGTTAACTAAAAAAATTAATCAAGCTTTGGACAGCACCTTGTCAAGAACCTTAAACACCTCATTGACCACCTTGATAACATTGATTGCCATCTTTATTTTTGGTGGTGAAAGTATTCGTGGATTTGTCTTTGCCTTAATTGTAGGGGTTGTTGTCGGAACCTATTCATCTTTGTTTATTGCAACACCCGTTATGTATGATTTGGCAAAAAAAGATGAAGAGAAGAAAAAATAATAATGATAATATACTTTATATAAAAAAGCCCGCTATACAGCGGGTTTTTTTGTTATGTTTTACTGATCAATCTTTGTTTTTTAGCATAGGCACAAACCGGAATAAGCCATGTTTGGTTTCATTTATGTTTCCGTTTAAATCTTTGGTTATCAACAACATTTCTTGCACTTTTTCTCCGACAGGTATGACCATGCGTCCGCCATTTTTAAGTTGTTCTATCAAAGCATCAGGCACATAAGGAGCAGCAGCCGTAACAATAATTTTATCAAAAGGTTGATATAGAGGCAAGCCTTTGTAGCCGTCTCCATACCCCATATATTTTAAACGAATACCTAATTTTTCTAAATGTTGCTTGGCTTTGAGATACAATTCCTTAATACGTTCTATGGTATAAACTTGCGCGCCTAGTTGATGGAGTATTGCCGCTTGGTAGCCCGAACCGGTGCCTATTTCCAATACTTTGTCTCCGGGGTGTATTTCGAGCAGTTGGGTTTGAAAAGCCACGGTATAAGGTTGTGATATGGTTTGACCGGCTGCTATCGGAAAAGGCTTATCTTGGTAAGCATGCGGCTCAAAGGCAGATTCAAGTAATAAGTGTCGTGGTATTTGGGCTATAGCCTTCAAAACTTTGCTGTCGGTAATGCCCTTATTTTGAAGTTCTTGAACCAATTTGTTGCGTAATCCTTGGTGCATAGGCGTATCTCTCATAAGGTAAAATAATTTAAAGTCTAAAATAATCAATTTCATAGGAAAAATCTATAAAAAAATGTAAATTTGTTTCAATCAATAAAAAATAATCTAAAACAATATAATTATGAATAAAATAGCAGTTATAGGCGCCGGCACCATGGGTAACGGTATTGCACACGTTTTTGCCCAATCCGGTTATCAAGTGCATTTGATTGATGTGTCTAAAAATGCCTTGGAGCGGGCTTTGGACACCATTACTAAAAATTTAATGCGGTTGTTAAGCAAAGAAAAAATAGATGAAGCTACCAAAGAGCAAACATTAAAAAATATAACGACTTTTGACAACCTATCCGATGGTGTCAAAGGCGTTGATTTGGTGGTTGAAGCAGCCACGGAAAATATAGATTTGAAATTAAAAATATTTAAAGATTTAAGCGAACTTACACCGGATAATGTCATATTGGCATCCAACACTTCGTCCATTTCCATTACCACTATAGCTTCTGTGACTAATCGTCCGGATAAGGTGATTGGCATGCATTTTATGAATCCGGTGCCCATTATGAAACTGGTAGAAATTATTCGCGGTTATTCTACATCAGATGATACTTATAAAACCATAGAGAGCTTATCTAAAAAATTAGGCAAAGTGCCTGTAGAAGTCAATGATTACCCGGGATTTGTTGCTAATAGAATATTGATGCCTATGATTAACGAAGCCATTGAAACCTTATACAACGGTGTGGCCGGTGTCAGTGAAATTGATACGGTGATGAAATTGGGTATGGGACATCCCATGGGACCATTACAATTGGCTGATTTTATCGGTTTGGATGTCTGTTTGGCTATATTAAATGTCATGTATGACGGCTTTAAAAATCCTAAATATGCGCCCAATCCTTTATTGGTCAAAATGGTAGAAGCCGGTAAATTAGGAGTTAAATCGGGTGAAGGCTTTTATGATTACAGCGAAAGCAAAAAAGCGGAAAAAGTATCCAAACAATTTATGAAATAATATTTTTTTATTGAATAAACAAAAGAGAGACTGTTTCAAAAGAGTGAATTATCTGTTATTCCAAACAAAGTGAGGAATCTCATACTTAATAATTAACAACTTATTGTTTCAATATTTTATTCACCATTTATGAAAAACACTTTTGAGACAGCCTCTCTTATTTTTTTAATGGTTATGTCCTTTACAATCATGACCGTCGCCATGGTTGTGATGATGCGTATGTTGATAAGTTGTGGGGTCAACGGCTCGCAATGTTCCGGCAATTAATTTATTAACGGCTTCATCAGGATCCGTTTCTTCTACAATATAAGCTCTTACACCCATTTGTGCCAATTTGCCGATAGCTCCCATACCAATACCACCTGTTAGTAATATTTGACTATTTAATACTTCATGTTCAGCCGGATTGGTTTGCGGATTGTGTAATAGATTATGTAAAGTATGTTCTTTATCGACTTTAATCACTTTTGAACCGGTTAGTCCTTCTTGTTGATCCACTTCATAAATCTTAAAATAGACGCCATGACCGGCATGTTCGGCTATTTTATCACCATTTTTGTTTGTAGTAACTGCAATTTTTGCTTTCATATATTTATGTTAAAAAGTTTAGTTGCAAAAATATTAAAAAAAGAATTATCTTTGTTTTAATTAACATAGTTTATGAATTATATAGTTTCCGCTTTAAAATACAGACCGCAAAAATTTGAGGAAGTTGTTGGACAACAAGCAGTTACCAATACTTTAAAGAATGCCATTGCCAAGAATCATTTGGCACAAGCTTTATTGTTTACAGGCCCGCGCGGCGTGGGCAAAACGACTTGTGCTCGTATATTGGCAAAGGAGATAAATAAAGCGGAAGGTTTATCTAATGATGAAGATTTTGCATTTAACATTTTCGAATTGGATGCGGCTTCTAATAATTCGGTTGATGATATCAGAAATTTGATAGAACAAGTGCGTATCCCACCTCAAGTCGGGAAATACAAAGTTTATATTATTGATGAAGTGCACATGCTGTCAACCCAAGCCTTTAATGCTTTTTTAAAGACTTTGGAAGAACCGCCTCAGCATGCCGTCTTTATTTTGGCAACCACCGAAAAACATAAAATTATACCTACTATTTTATCCCGTTGTCAAATCTATGATTTTAAACGTATCAGCGCTTTTGATATCAAAGAGCATTTAAAAAATATAGTTGAAAAAGAAGGCTTGGAAGCCGAAGAAGATGCTCTCTTTTTAATAGCACAAAAGGCGGACGGCGCTTTGCGCGATGCTTTATCGTTATTTGACAAAGTGGTCAGTTATTCCGATGGCAAAATTACCCGTAAAATCGTATCCGAAAGTATGAGCATTTTGGACTACGATGTGTATTTTAAAATGGTTGACTTGATGCTGCAAAATAATATCCCCGAAATTCTTAATTATTTTAATGAATTACTTTACAAAGGTTTTGATGCACATCAATTTATTGCCGGTTTATCAGGACATTTACGTGATTTACTTGTCGCCAAAGACCCCGGCACTGTAGATTTGTTAGAAGTCAGTGATAATATCAAAAAGAAATATTTGACCCAATCAAAATCTATTGAATTACCATTGCTGATGCAAGCCTTGGAACTCACCACCAAAACGGATATTGATTATAAATTAAGTAAAAGTCCTCATTTATTAGTAGAGCTCACTTTGATGAAATTAGCTTCTCTATCTTTAGATGAAGCCAAAAAAAAAATAGTTGACATTATACCGGCATCTTATTTTAGGAATAATGTATCCGGTGTAAAACCATTTAATGACAAAGTCGGAGATAACAGTTTCCAAAAAAATACTTATAACGAGCCGAAAATTGTTGAAGATACCATTTCAGAGCCGGAATCACCTGTAAAGATCAAAAACAAACCGGATTCAAAAAATATATCAGTGAGTGGTTTATCATTAAAAGGCTTGCGTAAAAAGAAAGAGGAGATTTTTGAAAAAAATAAAATGTTGCAAGGACAGGTTTTGCCTAAAGATGTCTTTACTCAAGAGGATTTTGACAAATATTGGTTGGAATATTTAGATAAATTGCGAAAAAATCATGAAAAAAATCTCTTGTCAATTCTAACCATAGATAAATACCCGCGCATTATAGACCAAAAAATTCATTTAACATTGACAAGCAAGGCATTAAAAACCGAATTGGAACGCAATAAAGAAAAGGTTTTAAAGTTTTTAAGAACCAATCTTAATAACTATGATATCGATTTTGTTATTGAAGTTAAAGAAGAAAAGAAAAAAGAATTTATTTACTCTAATAAAGATAAACTGAAAAAATTGATGGAAAAATATCCTGATCTCATATATTTAAAAGATAAATTCAAGTTTGATTTTTAAATCAAGTTGAATTTTTGCCAAAAATCGGGAAATGATTTAATCACAACCTCCGGATTATTAATAATGATACCGGGAAATTTTTTTTGTAATATGGCAAAACTCATTGCCATACGATGATCATCATAGGTGTCAATACGCACATTTTGCTTATTAACAACCGGATTTGTCAATTCAAAAGAATTGTCGGTAATGTTTACATTTGCGCCTAATTTTTTCATTTCGGTTTGCAAAGCGGCCAAGCGGTCGGTTTCTTTAATACGCAAAGTTTGTAAACCGGTCAGCTTGCAACGAATACCTAATGCTAAACAAGTTACAGCTAATGTTTGTGCCAAATCGGGTGTGTCTATTAAATGAAACTCTAAATAAGTTGGTAAAATAAAATCGGTTTTTTTTGTCAAACGAATGCCATTGCTTTCATAAGACGTGATAATGCCTAAACTTGAAAAATAACCGGCTATTTTTTGGTCCCCTTGCCAACTATCAGGAAAAAAAGGTGATAAAAAATAATCGGGAGTATTATAAAGACTTGCCAATCCGTAAAAGTAGGAAGCTGATGACCAATCGCCTTCAATGTTGACTGTTTTATGCAATAGAGATTTGGCCGAGTAAATTTTAATAGAATTGTTTTTTTGTAAAACTTTGATACCTAAACTATTAAGAATTGAAGCCGTCATTTGCACATAGGGTTTTGATACTTGGTTGCCCGATAAATTAATATGTAACCCTTCCGGCAACGAAGGCGCAATAAGCATTAGCGCTGAAATATATTGGCTACTGACGTTTTGTGCAATTGTTACTTGCGATTTATTCAATTTTTTTCCTTTGATAGCCAAAGGTGGATAGCCTTCATTTTCTAGGTATGAAATGTCTGCGCCTAATTGTTTTAATGCATCCACTAAAATTTTTATAGGGCGTTGGTGCATACGGGCGGAGCCTTCCAATACAAAATCTTGTCCGTCTAAACTGCTGAACAAAGCAGTCAAAAAACGCATGGCAGTTCCGGCATGTCCAATATTGATATGAGTTTTACCTTGCTTAATATTTTTTAAAGCTTTTTGCAAAACTTCTGTGTCTTTAGCTGTCGATAAGTTGTTGATTTGTAATGCCGGATACAAATACTGTAATATTAACCACCGGTTGGACAAGCTTTTTGAAGCGGGAATTAAGATTTTTGGTATCGACATAATCGGGTTTATATGTTGCAAAAATATCATTTTTTATTGGAATACATTAAATGACCGCCTATTATTCAAGCATTAAAAAAAATCGTATTTTTGAATTTGTAATTATAACAGCATCTATGAAAATAATCACAATTAACACTACTATAGATTTAACGGGGCATGAAATAATCAATACAACCGAAAAAGATTTTTATGATTTACCGTTGACCGGAGTAGATTATGTGGTAGTGAGTGGGGGAGACGGTTTGCTGCGACGGATTATTGAATATATCATTTTTTCCGGACAACACAAGCCTAAAATAATTATTGATGCCAAAGGCTCGTTTAATGTTATTGCCAAGCGGCATTTGATTCCAAAATTGTCCAAAGTTTTATCTAAAATAAAAGCAGGAGAACCTTTACAAACAAAGTGGCAAGATGTTTATAAGCTCAATGATTTTGTATTTTTATTTTCGGCCGGAAATATGTTTGATGCTTTACATATTCATCTGTCCGAAATTTTACGCGTTGGTTTTTTACAAAAAGGCCCTTTAAAATATGTGCTATCTGCTATCTTATTATTACCGGTGGTTATTTTGACAACACCGTTTTTATTATTTTCGAGCAAACGTTTTTTTGTTTTTACACCGTTTAAATTATTCAATTTTAGAAATTTTTATACCAAACCCGGGTATTTAAAATTTGACTTAAAAAATGCCTATAATATTTTGGAAATTGACGGCGATTTGGTAATTGTAAAAAATCCCGTTATCGAAATAAAACATTTGGACCAAATTGAAATTGTTTATAAATAAGTTTATACAAAATTGGTTTATATTTTAGTATTAATTAAAAAAGTGTATTTTTGATAAAAATAAATTGACTATGGATAGATTAAAAGGTTTAAATGTGGTTATTACCGGAGCCGCCCGCGGAATAGGACGTGTAATTGCCTTATTATTTGCCGAATACGGTGCCAATGTAGCTTTTACCGGTAGAAAAATTGATGACAATTTTACCAGTTTGGAAAACGAACTGAAAGCTTTTAATGTGAAGGTTAAGGGGTATGTTTCGGATGCTTCGGATTATGAAGCCGCCCAACAAACAGCAGCCGAAATAGTTAAAGATTTCGGCAGTATAGATGTTTTGATTAACAATGCCGGTATTACCCGTGATAATCTGTTAATGCGAATGAGCGAAAAAGATTGGGATGATATTATGAATGTTAATCTTAAATCGGTATTTAACTGGACCAAAGCTGTTATGCGTCCTATGATGAAGGCTCGTAAAGGTTCCATTATCAATATGAGTTCGGTGGTGGGCACCGGAGGTAATGCCGGACAGGCAAATTATGCCGCTTCCAAAGCCGGAATTATTGGTTTTACCAAGTCCATTGCCAAAGAATTGGGTAGCCGTAATATCCGTTGTAATGCTATTGCTCCCGGTTTTATAGAAACCGAAATGACCAAAGAATTACCTGAGAAAGTTATCAATGACTGGTTGGCTAAAATTCCTTTAAAACGCACCGGCACACCCGAAGATGTGGCCAATGCTTGTTTGTTTTTGGCATCCGATTTGTCAAGCTATATCACCGGACAAGTTTTGACTGTGGATGGCGGTATGACAATCTAACATAACAGTAAATATATCAATGTATTATATTCTTGCCATTTTGGCGGCCTTATTACTGAGTGCTTTTCAATATTTGTATAAAAGAAAAGCACTTTGGCTTTTTTTATTACGATTTTTGACTTATGCTGTTATCCTGCTTCTATTGATAAATCCTAAAGTAGAAAAGAAAACCGAACAAGTTAAAAAACCGGATTTGTATGTATTGACAGATAATACTTTTTCTATAAAAGTTCAAAATGCAGACGGTAAAATTAGAGATGCTGTTGACAAAATAAGGCAATCCGGTTTAAATAATAAATTTAACCTTCATTTTTTTAAGTTTGATACAAATTTAACATCTTTAGACAGTTTGTCTTTTAAGGCGAAACAAACAGATATATCCAAGGCTTTATCCGAACTTTCCTTAATACATCAAAGACAACTTAAGGCTCCTGTATTATTATTAACCGACGGTCAAGCTACTACGGGACAAAATTATATTTATCAATCTCTTTCAAAACAATTACAAGTTTACCCTTTAATTGTCGGAGACACCAACCGTTATGAAGATATAAAAATTGATTTGCTCAATGTCAATCCTTATGCATATCAAGGCAATCGTTTCCCTGTTGAAGTGTTTTTATCATCGCAAATAACCAAGCCGGTTAGAGCCGTTTTAAAAATAATGACGCAAGGGCAAACCGTATATAAAAAAGCAATACAATTATCGCCGGAGCAACCTTCTCGCAGAATTGAAACAAATTTAAAGGCAGGCAAGTCCGGTTTGCATAGTTATAAAGCTGTTATTTCTGGTTTGAGACAAGAAAAAAACACATTAAACAACCAATGGCACTTTACGGTGGAGGTGATTGATAATGCGCAAAAAGTATTGATTGTATCAGATATCATTCATCCCGACATTGGTGCTGTTAAACGGAGTTTAAACCGGCACAAATACATAAAGGTCGAAAATACAAACGTTAAAGATGCCTTGAAGCATTTGCAAGCTTATAGAAGTTTTATTTTATATCAACCTACAGAAAATTTTGTGGCATTGATGACTAAAATAAAAGCTTTACACAAGCCTTGGTTAATTATAACCGGCAAACATACAGATTGGTCTTTTATCAACCGGCAGCATTTGTTTTTTAGCAAACAAGCCGCTCAATCTTTTGAAGCTTATTTTCCTATTGAAAACAAGGCTTTTTCATTGTTCAAATTGCCTGCATTAAACGTCAAAGATTTACCGCCTTTATATGATACTTACGGTCAAGTTCATTTGACAAGCAATTCGGAAATAGCTTATTTTAGTAAGATTAATAATATAACTACCAATCAACCTCTAATAGCATTTAACACCCAAGAAAAACAAGCTGTTATTCTTGGTGAAAATCTTTGGCAGTGGGGCATGCAAGCAGGTTTGCAACATCAAAAAGAAGCTTTTGATCAATTACTCTATCAAAGCATACAGTATTTGAGTTTGCAAAAAGATTATGACCGTTTAAAATTGCACTATAAAAAACAATATTACCAAGGCAGTCCTGTGATAATTACAGCGCAATTTTTAGATGAAAATTTACAGCCCGATCTTAAACAAAATCCGGTTTTAATAACCGGTAAAACTAAGATGCCAATGCGTTTGTCCGGTGATTTTTATCAAGCCGATTTAAGCCGCTTAACGCCCGGTGAATACCGGTTTATAGTTCAAAATGCCGATAAAAGTTTAAAAAAGTCCGGTTATTTTCAAATATTACCCTTTAGTTTAGAGCGTGTCAATGCTCAAGCTAATCTTAAAGATTTAAATACTTTAGCTCAAAAGACCGGCGGCCAATTGTTTTTTGATATTTCAAATGCCATAAAAAGTTTAACAGATGACCATAAATATAAGTCAGTGCTTAATTATCAAACCAAACAAACACCGCTTATCGACTTTAAATATTTATTATTTTTACTGGTATTGTTACTAAGTTTGGAGTGGTTTGTTAAAAAAATTCAAGGACAATTATAAAAACCGGAACATGGCAAAACAGAGCGCAGGTATTTTAGCCTATCGTATTAAAAACGGTCAATTACAGGTGTTTTTGGTGCATCCGGGTGGTCCGTTTTGGCAACACAAAGATATCAATACTTGGAGTATCCCTAAAGGAGAAATAGAACAGGGTGAAGATAAATGGCATGCAGCCATACGTGAATTTAAAGAAGAAACCGGAATAACATTGTCCGTAAAAAATCCTATTGAATTAAAACCGGTAAAACAAAAAGGCGGCAAAGAAGTATTTGCTTGGGCAATTGAAACAAATTTTGATGCTGACAAAATTAAAAGCAACTCGTTTGAAATGGAATGGCCGCCAAAATCGGGGCATTTTAAAAAGTTTCCGGAAATTGATAAAGGTCAATGGTTTGATATCGCAACTGCAATGATTAAGATTAACAAGGCACAACAGGATTTTTTAGAAGAGCTGAAAGAAAAATTAGGATTTTAAGATGCCTTAAGTTTGGGTTACAATAATTGTATATTGTTATTGACTATCAGGTAATTATGAATCTTAACAGAGCATTTCTCCTTTTAAACCTTCAATAAATTTATTTTACCAACACTTGTCCGTCTTTAGCCAATAAAGTGTTCTTGGTTATTTCTTCATTCATATCAAATTTAAAGCCGTCTTTGTCTGTCATAAAAGTAGTGAAATTATACAAATTTTTGGCATAAAGTTCGCTGGCATTAGTGGCTAGGGTAGAAGGCAAATTGGTTTGCCCAATAATTTTTACGCCGTGTTTTTCTACAATTTGATCGGGCTTGCTCAATGCTACATTACCACCTTTTTCAACTGCCATATCAACGATAACCGCACCGCGTTTCATTTGTTTTATTTGGTCTTCAGTAATTAATACAGGCGCTTTAGCACCTTGCACCAAGGCAGTGGTTACAACCAAGTCAGCGTTAAACAAGGATTTGTTAACCGCTTCTTTTTGTCGTTGTAAAAATTCCGCCGATTGTTCTTTGGCATACCCGCCTTCCGATACGTCATCGTTGTCATTTTCAACGCTGATAAATTTAGCACCCAAACTTTCGGCTTGTTCTTTGGTTTCGGGACGCACATCGGTAGCCTCAACAACTGCACCCAAGCGTTTGGCGGTGGCTATGGCTTGCAATCCGGCTACGCCTACGCCGTAAATCAATACTTTAGCCGGTGTGATGGTACCGGCAGCAGTCATCATTAAGGGAAAAATTTTTGTCATGTGGTCGGCGCCTAAAATGACGGCTTTATATCCGGCCAAATTACTTTGTGAAGATAAAACATCCATATTTTGAGCACGAGAAATTCGCGGAATAGCATCCATAGAGAATAAATTGGCACCTTGAACTGCAATTTTTTGAACCAATTCGGGCTGTAAACGGTGGTAAACCATCGAAATGACGGTTTGTCCTTTTTTAAGCCGGTTAATTTCATCATTATCTAACGGATTGATTTTGACAATAACATCAGCTTGGTCAAAAATATCTTTTTTTGAAACTATCCGGGCACCTGCTTTTTCATAAGCCTCGTTGTCAAATGATGAAGCCAAACCGGCGTCTTTTTCAACCAATATTTCAAAACCTTTATCGATAAAATCTTTGGCAATTTTTGGAGTTATGGCAACACGTTTTTCGTTGGGACGGGTTTCTTTAAGGATACCTATTTTCATCATGTTTTTTTATGCTATTTATGTTACAAAGTTTACACAAATATAATAAAATTAACCTAGGATATCAAATTTATAAACAAATGTTGTCTTGTTTAAATGAAAAAATCAAAAGATATCATCAATTCATCAATTTTTGTAATCCGGGTAGTATATCACCCGCTTTGCCTTGTAAAAAAATATCGGTTATGGTATTAGTATAATTGGACGGCGTTAGATTGATTTCAATAATAGTTGCACCGTTTTTTTTAGCTTCATAGGGCAGGAGTGAAGCCGGCATAATGATGCCGGTAGTGCCGATAACCAAATAGACATCGGAGGATTGGGTATGCCATAACGATTGTTGTTGGGCTTCTAATGGTATGGACTCGCCAAAAAACACAAAATCGGGTTTTAACAATCCGCCACAGTGTGGACAAGTAACGGGATTTTGTGTCATATCGGTTTGTTTGACAGGGGTTATTTTGCCGCAATTTAAACATATCAAATCGCGGGTGTTGCCATGATATTCAATCACGTTTTTATTGCCGGCTTTTTGATGCAGATTATCAATGTTTTGTGTAATAATGGCTTTTAAAAGGCCTTGTTGTTCCCATTGTGCCAAAACCTTATGAGCCGGATTGGGCTGTGCCTTGTCAATTACATTGTAAAACATATCTTTGATATGCGGCCAAGCTTTGTCAGGATTTTTTTTAAAGTAATCAATTTCTAAAATAATGGGATCGTATTTATCCCAAATACCACCTTTGCCTCTAAAAGTGGGAATGCCGCTTTCGGCAGAAATACCGGCGCCGGTAAAAGCCACTGTGTGACGGGCTTGTTGAAGAATGTTTACGACATCTTTTAATTTGTTTTGCATGATTTTTGCTGCAAAATTAATAAAAAGCTATAAGATAAGATTTTTTTTTATGTGATTATTAAAATAACATGAGTTCGACATAACAAAAACTTTACAACAAAATAACTTATTGATTATAAAATTGTTAAATTGTAGACGAAAATTATTTTGGAAATAATGAGTAAAATATTATCGTTTCGGTCTAAAATCCACTAAATACACAATTTACTTCGTTAAAAAGTATTAAAATAACTCGTTATTCTAATACTTTTTAACTTGTATCTCATGCATTTATTGAATTTTATACGCGATTCTTATATCGAACTCACGTTAAAATAGACAATCTGAATTGAAAAATATATCAAAATGAAATACGCATCCATTTTATTGTTGTTTTTGGTTATGTTTTCTTGCAAAAAAGAAAAGGAAACCAAAGTTGAAGAAATATCATTTTTTACCGATGATACCCGTCATTTTCAAATGGGTTTTACCACTTGGCCTTATGCTCCTACCTTGCAAGCCGTTAATGATACTTACAGTTTTATCGGTGCCAATACCGATGTCTATGAAGAAATGTTATCGCAAAAAGTGCCTTGGCAAGCATGGATGAACAATACGGCTTTGCCACAAGCTTTTACCGATGAAGTTAACAGATGTGTCAATAGACGAATTCCGGGTAAAAAATTGGTGCTGTCGGTAAGTATTTTGAGTATTTTTAGAGACGATTTGGCACCGGATTATGATGGTTCTACACCGCCTTATACTTCTTTTTCCGATACTGCCATTGAAGAAGCTTACTACAAACATTTGTCATACTTGATACAAACTATACAGCCCGATTATTTGATATACGGTATGGAAATCAATGAGTTGTATGTGCATAATCGAAGTCAATGGGAGGGTTTGAAATTGTTGATGAATCATATCAGACAACGTATTAAAACAGCTTATCCCGATTTGCCTTTATCGGAGAGTTTTACTCTGCATGCTTTGTATCAATCGGGTTTATCCGATGCCACCGATTACGAACAAGAAGTTTTTGAACATGTTAATCAAGATGATTTTGTGTCGGTAAGTTTTTATCCTTTTTTTAAAAAATGGAATACCCGAGAAGAGTGGCAACAAGCGCTTGATTTTTTGCATGCACATGTGCAAAAACCGATTGTTTTTAGTGAAACGGGACATATTTCGGCTGACTTACAAATTCAGGCTTACAATTTTTCACTCAACGGAAGTGAAACGGAACAAAATGAGTTTTTGCAAACCTTATTGTTAAATGCACAACAACATTCTTATGAGTTTGTTATTTGGTGGACACACAGAGATTATTATCAAACGTGGCTGACTTTTCCGCCCGAAACCCGCGATTTGGGACGTTTTTGGCTTACGACCGGATTGTTAAAAGATGACGGAAGTTATCGTGAGGCTTATGATTCTTGGAAAGAAGTTTATAAAAAAAATTATAGGCCTTAGCCAGCCAAACAATATTTGAATTGAGTGGTAAAAATGATTTTATTTTGTTCAAGCAAAAAATCGAGAGTTTTGTCGATTGATGTAGAAAAGTGCTTACTTAATTCGTGTTTGCTTAAGCAGCTATCTTGAAGCAATTCCAATATTTTTATAATGGTTTCGGTTTTGTTGGGTTTGTTTTTTTGTTGTAAGCAAATATCACAAATGCCACATTCAAGAGGCTGATTGTCTTCAAAATAAGCAGCCAAAAATTGGCTTCTGCACATACTTGTGTTTTGAACATATTCCTTGACCTTTAGTAATTGTTCTTTTTTTATACTTAAGCGTTTTTCAATTTTTTTTCGATGATATAAAAACAAATTTTCATCGCGAGGTTCTAAAAAACGTATCAAAAAAACATCACCGGCAGGTTTGTAATCAATAATTTGATGTTGGTGTAATGTTTTGAGTGTATTAGTAACTTCTTGTTTGTCAATGTTTAAAACATCTGCAATTTTTTCTAATTGTGTTTTTGTTTCCAAATAAAAAATATCGGTGTAGCCACGAACCAAATAGTTCAATATTTTATAACCGAAACGTTGTTGATCAATATATTGCCTAATGGCTGCTTGTTGCCATAGAATTTTAATGCCGGTATAGTAACGCCGGTTTTGAGTTACTTGAATAATTTCTTCACTTTCCAAAATTTGAAAAGCTTGCAAAGTTTTATATGTATTGAGTTTAAAGCGCTTGCAAAATTCGATAAAATTTAATGATACTTCTAAATCTTTACCGTCATGTTCGGCAATATAAAAATGATTATATAAACTTTTATAAACTTTTTCTATAAAACCAATGTCAGGTAACAATTCCAAGTAATTTTTATCAAAATGACTTGTATCATATTCACCGGTTAAAATGATGGCTTCGGATAGTTGTCCATCTCGTCCGGCACGACCGGATTCTTGCACATAATTTTCAAGTGATGCCGGTAAATCCATATGAATAATTTGGCGCACATCGGGTTTATCAATACCCATACCAAAGGCGGTAGTGGCAAACATAGCTTTAGTTTTGCCTTCTAACCAATTGTTAAGTGCCGTTTGTTTGTCCTCAAAACTCATTCCTCCGTGAAAAAAAGCTGTTTTAAAACCCTGTTGGGCCATATAGCCGGCATATTGATAGGTTTTTTTGCGCGTTTTAACATATACAATAGCAGTTTGGTCTTTTTTTAAAAGTGCTGCAAGTGTATTAAGTTTTTGACCGGTGTGTATAACTTTATAAGCTAAATTGGAACGAACTACTGCGTTCTTAAAAACAACGGGATTTTTTAAGTCCAGATAAGTTTCAATATCTTTAATAACCATAGACTTGGCAGTTGCAGTCAATGCCAAAACAGGAGCATTTATAAATTCACGTAAACTGTGTAATTTGGTATATGAAGGTCTGAAATCATGGCCCCATTCGGAGATACAATGTGCTTCATCTACGGCTATTAAATTAACCGGCATTTGCGACAATTGTCTTTGCACATACGGGTTTTGCAGGCGTTCCGGCGAAATAAACAAAAATTTGGCACCTCCAAACCGCGCATTATTCAAAAGACGTTCTAATTCTTTAAACGGTAAATTACCTGTCAAAGCAATAGATTTGATACCACGGCTGTTCAAACTTGCATTTTGGTCTTCAATAAGGGCTATTAAAGGTGAGATAACCAGTGTGATACCTTTTAATAACAAACCGGCCACTTGGTAAATAATTGATTTGCCGCTTCCGGTGGGCAAAATGGCTATCACATCTTTGCGATTTATAACTTCATTTATAATAGCTTTCTGAGGCGGCCTGAAAGTATCATACCCCCAGTATTGTTTTAATATTTGTTCGGGTGTGGACAATTAATGGTGTTTTTTTAAACTGTCTATCATATAATCGACTCGTTTATTTACCGGGCCGAAAGGGACAAATATCAAATAATAATCCAATTCTTTGTAATAGTTAACAAGTTTATTATGAATAAGTTGTGCTTGATTAAAACTCTCGTAACGTTCAGCATCATTGGTAAAAATTTCATCCCAAGGCGGCATAATAAAAACAATCCTGTCATAGGGATGTGCCCGCGTTATCTCTTCAAATTCTTGCGGAATTTCTTGTTTGCTGTATTTTAAGTAGGCATTGACATCCGGAATACCACGATCAAAAAATATCAACGTGTCCTCAATGCTGTCAGCTTTGTGATATTGTTTAACGCGACCTTCAATCAATTTACGACTAAATAAAAGCGGATCGGTCAAAAATAATTGTTCAATTCCTTCTTTACGGGCTTCTTTGATTATATCGCGGGAGACTTCGTCAAAACAGGTATATTGTCTGTTTTTTAGTTCCTCAATAACGGTAGATTTACCGGTGCTGGGGCCACCGGTGATAACTATTTTTCTTTTTTTCAAAATGACTTTGCTTAAGTGGTTTAAGCAAACAAATTTACATTATTTTTTCTATTTTGCAAACATAGGATGATATATGTTTTAGTCCAATATTTCATTTCCGTTCACTTGCTTAGCGTGATAAATATTTGCTTGTAGCTACAGATACTACAGTATATTTCTCCTTGATTAAGTAAAAATATACTCCAAAAACTTTGGACTAAAACATAAACCAATTTGGTATAATTAAAAGAGGCCGGCTCAAAAGAATGAATTATCTATTATTTTGATCAAATGTTAAAAGTTACAAACTTGAAAATTAATGAGTTAACAGTTAGTTTTTTGTCATTTTTTTTTAAATACTTTTGAGTCGGCCTCATTACAAAGAATGTAATTAGTTATTTAGTCATAGCTTTTAAAGCACGCGTTATATTTTTGGCGGTCGCTATACCGGGTGCATAAAAGTTAATTTTATTTTGATAGGATTGAATTTTACCGTCTTTATAGTATTTGATCAATTTTTCCATATGATTTGAAGCAATTTCTACTGTAATTTTTTTACCAGAAACTTTTATTTTGATGCTTTTAGGATTTAAATCAGCCAAATTGACTTCATATAAATATTCTTTTGACGATTTGCTGCCGGCTATTATATTGGTGTATTTTAAACTTTTATTATCGTCACTTAGACTGACAGTTTGTTCATAGGAGGTATCACCTATATTAAAGTTTTTAATATTGTTTTGCAGTAAATCAAAGCCTTGTGAAAAGCTTAATGGTTTTTTCATTTTTGTTTCTTCTTGTTTCGTACAAATATTTACCATTTTCTTCAAAATATTTTGAATTATAACGGCTTCTTCGGCACCGGGAACATATATCTCGACACCGGCGGTATAGTTGCTTAACTCACCGGAACGCATATGCTTGATAAATTTGTTTTTACCTTTGGTTTTTAGTTCTATAACAATATATTTACCTTTGGTTTTGGGTTTGATTTGATTGGGATTTAAATCGGCCCAATTAAATTCGTAAATATCTTCATAACTTTTTTTATTGCCGGTGACATTTTGAGTCAGTGTAGCCATACAATTGCCGGATAAGTCTTGAGAATACTCATAACTGCCGGTCGTTACTTTTTCTATCAACGGATTAACAACATCATAGCCTTGCGAAAGTTGGGATATTTGTGGCAATGAGGCTTTAAACTTTTGTTCTGCCAAAGGAATAATATCGGTTAAAACTTTTTGAATGTCACGTGCTGCTTCCACACTTTTACAAGCCATATTTATTTTATTGGTATAGGCTTTGGGTTCGTTGTTTTCCACTACATTAATCAGTTTATTGCCATGCTTGGTTTCAAGTTTTAAACCGAAGGTGTTACCACTAACAAAAAAGTCAATGCGTTTAGGGTTAAGATTGGCCAAATTAAAGCTATACCGGTAGTCTTTTTCAGATTTACCGGCAGCTACTTTTTTATGTAATACCACTGCACCGGGATATTGTTCATTAAGACTTAGGTTTTGTTCTATTTGTTTTTTGACCAAATCTACGGAGCCAATATGATCTTGTAGCCATTGCAGTCGGTCATTATAACCACTTAAAGATAAACGTTTGTCCAATATTTTTTTAGCCGCAGGTATAGCCGCTTTGATACTTTTGGCTATTGCCCGGCCGTTATCTATATCCGATCCGTAAAGTACAAAATTGTTAATATAGCTAACTTTCTCGTTATTAACGGTTTTTTTAATCAGTTTTTGTTTTTTATTAGTGCTCACATTGATGGTAATCACATCACGCTTGGCTGTTGCCCGCACGGTATTAGGATCAATATCAGCCAAATTAAATAAATAATCATTGGTTTTGGTTTTCCCCTTGCTGTCTATCACTTCGATTTTAACCGTTACCACACCGGGTTCTTGCACTTCCAATGTTTGTTGGTATTCTTTTTTTCCGGCAGTCACATTTTCAAGTTGATCGGCAATGTTATGAGCCAAACTGTCAAAATCTTGGGCAAAAAGTTCGAAAGACATTAATAGTAATACACTAAATATAATTTTTTTCATAATTTTTAAATTTTTAGTTAACAACAAATTTTAAGTAGTCAAATATAATAAATTTTAGTATTATAATGACCGGCCAACAGCTTTGCTAATGGCTTCGGCCAAACGTTCGCCATCCATAGCTGCAGAAACTATGCCACCGGCATAGCCCGCCCCTTCACCTGCGGGGTATAAGTTGGTGATTTGAGGATGATGCAAACCTTCGGTGCGCGGAATTTTAACCGGTGCCGATGTGCGGGATTCTATTGCTATAACATTGGCTAATTCGGTATAAAATCCCGGCATTTTCTGACCGTAAGCCTTAAAAGCTTTACGCAGTTTTTTACCGATAAGGCGTGGTAATATAGAATGCAAAGGGGCAGATTTAAGTCCGGGCTGATAAGAGGTTTTGTTGAGAGTATTGGACAGCCGTCCTTCGACAAAATCAGTCAGGCGTTGTGCCGGTGCTTGTAAATTTTTGCCGCCGGCTACAAAGGCCAGATGTTCCAAATCTTGTTGAAATGCCAAGCCCTTAAACACCCCGTATTTTTCATATTTTTTTAAGTCTTTATCGACATTAATCTCAACTACAATGCCAGAATTGGCAAATTTATTATTCCGTTTAGACGGTGACATACCATTAACCACAACTTCGCCCGGAGAAGTTGCTGCCGGCACTATAAAACCACCGGGACACATACAAAACGAATAAACCCCACGCTCTCCGACTTGTTGCACCAGACTATAAGAAGCCGGCGGTAATAAATCGTCTTTTTGACCGATAGGGCAGTGGTATTGTATGCTGTCAATTAAAGCTTGCGGATGTTCTACCCGAACACCCATGGCAAAAGATTTGGTTTCTAGTTTGATTTGATGCCGGTTTAAAAGACTGTAAATATCACGGGCAGAATGACCGGTTGCCAATATCACTTGATGAACCGGTATTTCCGTTTGTCTATTGATGATAATACTCTTAATTTGATTTTGACTAATATTGATTCCGGTTAAACGGCTTTTAAAATGAATTTCACCACCATATTTTAAAATAGTTTCTCTAATATTTTGCACAACTTTGGGCAGTTTATCGGTGCCTATATGCGGATGGGCATCGATTAGTATTTGCGGCGAGGCACCGTGATAAACCAAATTTTCGAAAATACGTCGTACGTCACCTCGTTTGAGACTTCGGGTGTAGAGTTTACCGTCAGAATAAGTGCCGGCCCCGCCTTCGCCAAAGCAGTAGTTTGAGTCGGGGTCCACGGTTCTATATTGGTTGATGAGTCGTAAATCGCGACGCCTGCTGCGCACGTCTTTGCCACGTTCTATAACTACCGGTTTGTATCCGAGTTCTATCAGTCTTAACGCTGCATACATGCCGGCCGGTCCAAAACCTATGATATGGACAGGTTGTGCTTTTGTAACATCTTTATATTCATAGTGATAGATGTTTGTATCCGGTGGGTTTTCATTGATATATACCGCAACTTTATAATTGAAATAAATATTTGGTTTTCGGGCATCAATTGATTTTCTCAGAATCTTAACCGCCGTAATTTCGTGTGGTGCCAACGACAAATAACGGGCGGCTTTTTGTAGTAATATATTCGATTGCCGGGCTTCATTTAAGCTCACACGTAATTGTAATTGTTCAACCATTTTTAAAATTTGAATTGATAACTGATAAAATATTGCATGCCAAAACCAAAATTACTGTAAGTATTTTTGTTAAAAAAACCGGGGATATAGATCGTCGTAAAATTTTGAATTTCGGAACTGTGTAATAAATATTTGGCTTGAATGGCATATCCTAAAAATACATGCTTAAAGGTTTCTACCTGTATTTGTGCTACTAATTCTACCCATTGTGAAGTGTTATCGGTAAATTTTTTATTGATTTGAACAGGTTCGGGAGTGTAAACAGCACCGGGTTGATTGATACGATAGCTATGCAAAAGATAATCGTATGAGGCATAACCATAATGCAAACCAATTGTAATATCATTATTCATATCCAACCAATTGCGATATAAATTATAACTGACGCCTAATTTGTAATAGTGGCCTGTAGTGTTGTAATTCAACAAGTTATTGTTATCATAATGATTTTCTGTTCCATAACTCAATATCAGGTAATAATCTTTATAAAAATTGGCATCGACATAGAAATCATAAGCTTTGGAGTCTTGCAATTGTGCCCAAACAAATTTGCCTATATCAAAACCAAAACGAATTTTAACCGGTTTGTGTGGTAAAATAGTATCAGTTTTGACGGACAAACTATCATTTTGGGCTGATAAGGTCCAAAAATTAATAAATAATATGAAACTAATGATAAATCTTAACATTGATGGTATCTATTGTGATATCGGTTTGTAATATTTCTATTTGTTTGATCCATAAGTTATTATCCTGAATAAGATCTATTTGCAATTGATGAAAAACAGTTTTGTAACCGCAAGCTTTGGATACAAAAACCGGTTCACGTCCGTAAGAAAATAATAGCGTATCATTATTAGTATCTTTGGTAAAAATAAACCGGCATTGATTGTCATTGACGTTTAAAGGCACTTTGATACTGTCTGCCGAAACCGCCTTATATACCGTATCATTGTCAGGTAAAGCAATCAAATAAAAATCTGTAACCGTTTTAATATCATCCGGTGCGGTGCTGTCAAAAAAACCGATACCCAAATTGGGAGTGCCCCCCAGTGTGCAAATATCATCTTTTCGACACGCCGTCTGCAAGGTAATGGTTGATAGTAAAAAGAAAATAATGACGGATTTAATTATCTTATTCATACGACAAAGATAGTTTAAATTGTGAAAATGAAAATCATTACCGTTAATAAACTTATTTTAAAAGTATAGTAAAATGTATTTTTTTTACGTAAATTTGTCAAAATATTAAAAATAATAATTATGGCAAGTATAAAAGATTTTAAAAAAGAAATAAATTACATTTTTGGCGATGTTATAGACGAAGCCAATTATAAGTTGTTAATCAATCCTGATGTTGATGGCGACAAAGTCGATGCTATTGTTGATGAAGCGGTTACGGCCTATGAAGATTTTTACGAAAAAATAAATGCGGGTCGTAAAGCCGAAAATAAAAAAGATTATTAC
>Ga0256834_1000457_pt1 | contig 29364 bp, 25 predicted proteins | sample 4281140metaG_FD_190536 | JGI IMG/M metagenome (GOLD analysis project Ga0256834, IMG submission 190536) | Hydrothermal vent microbial communities from East Pacific Rise, Pacific Ocean - 4281-140 | ecosystem: Environmental > Aquatic > Marine > Hydrothermal vents | place: Pacific Ocean: East...
TTTCGCCTTTTACGGACAAGCCCGGTTTTTTCGATTGGTTTACACTCTTGGCCACCACCATGATTTTTATAGCGGTTTTGATCCATGGCCTTGGTTGGGTTGTTTTAAAAAACAAAGGAGCTTTTAATCGTAAATTGAAAAAAATCATTCAACGCTTGTCGTTTTTTGAGTTGATACTCATCGGTCTTTTTTTAACAGCTTGGTATTTTTTGCACCCCGGGGTATTTCATAATTATTGGAGTTATCCTTTCTTATTTATTTTTCCTGTTTTGGCATTGATTTCCTTATTCGGTTTAATGGGTATAAGAACCTATCCGGGAGAAAACAAAGCCTTTTTGTTATCTACCAATTTAATTATTTTTTCTTGGTTGAGTATTATGTCGGCTATGTATCCTCACTTTATAATGCCACTGGGTAAGAGCACTTTAACAGCTTTTAATACCGGCTTTGACAATCCCAACCGGTTTTTTATAGAATGGTGGTTGCTGGCCATAGGCTTATTATTGCTTGGCTATTCTATTATTGTTCATAAATACATGAAAGGACAAACCAATCAAGCGACTGATTAGCAGTCTTTGTCTTTTTTTATGTTGCAATTATACCAATATGGTATTATTTTTCACGGTTTTTATTTACGGTTATTTTATCACCGGGTTTGAGTTTTTTACTTACCAAATTGTAAGGGCCCGTAATGATTTCATCCCCTTCTTTTAAACCTTTGACGATTTCGATATTGGTATCGTCTTGTATACCGGTTTCTACTACTTTTAGTTGGGCTTTACCATTATTATTGACAAAAACCACTTCATATTGTTTGGCATTGTCATTCTTTATTTTTGTATGTTTTTTAGTAGACTGTAAGGTGTCCGAACGAACGGTAACGGCACTGATGGGCACAGCCAAAACATCTCTTTTGATATTGGTAATAATATCTACCGAAGCCGTCATGCCGGGTCTGAACGGCGAAGTGTTAGCCGGTTTGTTTTTTAGTAAGTGTTTATAGGAGTCTTCCAAAATCCGGATTTTTACTTTGAAATTGGTAATTTGGTCACCGCTTCCCAAATTACTGTCTGCCGAATTGGCTATTTCGGTAATGACACCTTTAAAACGGTCTTTTAAATAGGCATCGACATCTATATGAGCCGAATCGCCTACTTTTATTTTGACGATATCATTTTCGTTGATATCTACCACGGCTTCCATATTATTGAGGTTGGCAATACGCATAATTTCGGTACCGGTCATTTGTTTGGTGCCGACTACCCGTTCGCCCATTTCAACATTGAGTTTGGATACGGTGCCTGAAATAGGCGCATAAATGGTCGTGCGCGCTAAATTATCTTTTGCTTCGTTGAGGTTGGCCAAAGCCGAGTTTACCGAAAAACGAGCGGCATTGCGAGTGGCCAAAGCCACTTTATAGTTAGTTTGCGCTTTGTCAAAATCGGCTTTTGAAATAATACCTTTGGCAAATAATTGCTTGTTGCGCTTAAAATCCTGTTCGGCGCTAACCAAGCGGGCTTCGGCTTGTGATAAATTGGCACGGGCATTTTGCACGGCGGCCCGGGCACGTTTTAATCCTGATTGATACAAATCGGGGTTAATTTTAACCAGCAAATCGCCTTTTTTAACCTGTTGACCTTCCTTGATGGGTAAGGCAATAATTTCGCCCGAAACATCCGAAGAAATTTTCACTTCTTTTTCGGGTTGAATTTTGCCCGAACCGGTGACCGTTTCCATAATATCTTGCCGGCTTACTTTTTGGGTAAATACTTTGCGACCGGTTTCGGTTTTGCCCAGTTTGCCGTTGGCAGCAGCCACGGTTAGAGCTATGATTAGTAAAATGCCTCCTATAATGATATATTTAAGTTTCATGATAACTATATTTTAGTTGTTGATTGTATATTCCAAAACTTTCGATTTTAAATAATACCGGTATTTGGCATTGATAAATTGTGTTTCCGCCTTGGTATATTTGGTTTTGATATTATTGAGGTCAAAAATATTTAACATCCCGACTTTAAATTTTTCCATGGCATAATCATAAGACTTGCGTTGAGCTTTTAAATTGGCCTCTGCCGCTTTCATACTTTGAAATGCCGCTCTTAAGTCTTTCTGCATTTTATAGATGTCACTTCTCAATTTTTTTTCGGTGTTGGTGGTGGCAATGGCTATTTTTTGTTGTGAGATTTGCGCTCTTTTAACTTGGTTGCGAACGCTAAAACCGTTAAATACCGGAATACGCAGATTGAGACCGTAAGTTAATCCTTTGTTGTCTTTGATTTGATCCCAAAACGGATCGGCGGGAGTGGTTAAGCCACCAAATAGAACATAATCTCTATCGGAATACCGGGTGTTGATATTGGCAAAGGCACTCAGTGACGGTAAATAACCCGATTGGGCCAACTTGACCTGATAGCGTGCAATATTTTCTTGAGTTTGACTTTGTTTTAGTTTTTTATTACGTTTTAAGGCTTGTGCAAACAGGTCTTCGGCACCGGTTTGCCATAGTTGGTCATTTATTTGTAATCCGGACAAGTGTTCATCTATTGTAAAGTTGTTAAAATCGTTAAGTTCTAATAATTGTGCCAAATCGATTTTAGACAGTTCATAGGTGTTTTCGGCTTGAATGACTTGCAGATGATCATTGGTAATTTGGGCTTCGGCGTCGGCCAAATCTCCTTTGGGCAACACGCCGGCTTTAATCATTTCAATTGTGCGTTCCTTTTGTTTAATACTATTCTCCAATTGCATTTGTGCCGATTCTAAGTTTTCTTTGTTGAGTAAAATTTGAATAAAGGCCGATGCTATTTGTAAATCGATATTATTTTGCAGGTCGGCATATTGGTATTGGGCGGCTAAAATATCCAGTAGCGATTTTTTATAATTATAATGACTTTTTAAACCGTTGAACAAGTTAAGGTTGGAACTAACAGAACCGTTGCCGCCGAAGGTCGTTTGATTTTCTAAAATACCGGTGGTAAAGTTTTGGGTTAAACCGCTGTTCCAACTGGCAGAAGCGTTGGCATTTAAGTTGGGCAAAAAACCGCCGATAGCTGCGGTTTTGTTTATTTTGGCTTGTTCTATATCCAATTGGCTTTGTTTGAGTTGCAAATTGTGTTGCCGGGCATAATCCAAACAAGCTTGCAGCGTCCATTCTTTTTGTTGCGCCAATGTTGAGGTGGAAAATAGTATTAATAATATGTATAGATATTTTTTCATGGTTGTTGGTTGTTATTTGTTGAATCGTGTAATTGTATATATTCGATGAAACAAAAAAACGTCAAGTGTAAAGTTACATAAAAACTTTGTGCAACTTTTCATACTTAACGATTATTTAAGAAATGTGTTACAGGTTAAATCCTTATTGTAATGAAAAAAAATTAAACAATAGTTTATTTTAGTTTTTTATTAAGTTGATTTAAAAAATAATTAGCTTGTTATATCTCACTTTTGATGTTTAACAGAAGTAAAATATTTTGCCATTTCAAAATAAAACCTTTAAGTTTGTTACCAAAATAACATTTATGAGACACTTTTTGATAATATTAATAAATATGGTTTTTGTGGCCAACTTGACGGGTCAATCGGTTTGGCAAGCCCCCGATTCAGCAAATCATTTAAAAAATCCTCTGTCTGTTGACGATGTGACAATTGCCCGTGGTCAGAAGATTTATCAATCATTGTGTCAGTCTTGTCATGGTGCTGATGGCACCGGAGATCCAGTAATGATCAAATCACTTAATCCGCCACCGGCCGATCTGACTTCTATACAAGTTCAACAACAAACCGATGGCGCTATTTTTTGGAAAATTTCGGAAGGACGCGGTTTGATGGCTTCTTATAAAAGTATGATTTCCGAAGAAGACCGTTGGGCGGTAGTTAATTATATCAGAAGTTTAAAAAAAGAGAGCGTTAAAAATAAGAACGAAAAAAATAGTAATAAAGCCAATGTAAACCGCCAAGAGGTGGATGCTTTTGGTTTTTCTCAATTGATTAATGCCAAGACCACCTATATCAGAGATGGTAAAGGCTTTGGTTTTAGCATACAACACCGGTTTGGTGCCACCAAATTTGATAAAGGGTTTGTTCAAAACTTTATGGGGTTGGATTTGGCAGCCAATGTTCGTTTTAGTTTTGAAATACCTGTCAGTAAAAGATTAATGTTTGAGATAGGGCGCACGCGTTTTGGAAAATTTTATGATTTAGGCGGTAAATACTTGTTTGTCAAACAAACGGCGGACGGTAGTATACCGCTGAGTATTGCCTTGTATGAAAATGTGGCTATTACAACCGAAAATGCACCGCAATATTCCAATACCGCTACCTTTGAAAACGGTTATTTATTTGAATATAAGTTTTATCACCGTTTGTATTATGATACACAAATTATTGTATCCAGAAAATTTTCAGACCGTTTTTCGGCTCAAATTGCCGGGCAGTTGGTATGGCGCAATTTGACACCTTACAGCATCAAACCCAAAGAAGACTCGTATGTGATAGCAGTGCCTGTCAGTATGCGGTATAAATTGGGATTCAAGTCAGCTGTTGATTTTGAAATTATGCCTAATACCCAACATCGCAATTTTCCTATTTCATTAGGCTATGAAGTTGCTAGTAGCGGTAACCATGTGTTTCAAATCACTATCACCAACAGTGACCGGATTTTGTCACAAAACTTATTGTTTTACCCCACTATTAAGTATCCTGAAGACGGTTTTATGTTGGGATTTAATTTGATAAGATATTTTTAATTAACCAAAAGATATTTCAATGAAACTAAAACAGATAGCTATCACAATTTTATTATTTACTTCATTATCATCTTGTTATAAAGACGTAGGCCCGATAGATGATGCTAATACAACACAAGAAAATGTAAGTTTTTCGGCAGATGTGCAACCTATTTTTAATCAGACTTGTATCTCTTGCCATCCCAATTCGGGTAACTTGGACTTAACAGCCGGCAATGCTTACAATCAATTGGTCAATGTTAATGCTTCGGGTTATTCGGCCAAAAGAGTAGTCCCCAATGATGCCGAAAATTCGTTATTGTATAAAAAAATAGACGGATCCGGCAGTTATGGCAGTAATATGCCGCTGGGCGGTTCTTTATCTGTTGCTCAAATCAATACAATCAAGCAATGGATTGAAGAAGGGGCACAAAACAATTAATACCAAATTGGTTTGTATTTGGGACTAAAATATATCATTTTGGTATAAGCTTTAATCGATATTATAAGTTTGATTGACTTCCCAATTGGCACGAATCTCAACCGGTTGGGCAGGTTCAAAAGTGCGTTCGGGTTGTTGGTGTTTGAGGTAACTGCCCGGATCCCAACGGTTATTTGCATTGTCATCAAATACCACACGGATATTGTACCGTCCGGCCGGTAGATATTTAATTTCAAAATCGGAAGTGTGCCGGGTTGGTGTTTTACGGATAATTTTATGGTTTTTAATTACCTCGACAAAGAGCGGCATATTTTGTTTGGTGTTAATATGAATCAATAAAGTGCCGTAAGTCTCCGCTTTGGGTATTTTTATTTGTGTGCGTATGGTATCCTTATTTTGTTGTCCCAAAAATCCTGTAACGGCTTTGGGCAATAAGCTTAATTGAAAAGTATGTCCCGTTTGTTTGTTAAAATCCAGCAAATACCTGTTACGGTATCTTTTGAGGTGAAAAGCTGTTTTGAGGCTGTCTTTTTGAAATGTAATTTTACTACGGTCTATTTTTATCAAGGGCATATTAGCAGCTATCAAAAGAGTATCTATAGGATTAAAGCGTTGGTTACCGGACAAATCTATCATTAAAGAATCAATATCTTCACTACGTTTGCGGAAGAATTTTTTAAGCCTGTTTTTGACAGATATACTTAATTTGATGCTATCCGAAGGGCTTTTGTACCACAAATGAGCCTTTTGATAATCGACTGATAAAAGCGAATCGGTAACCGGTATATTCAGTTTGATTCTTAAGCTGTCACGCGACCCTTTGTAATCTATAACAATATGATTTTTAGAATGCTGTGTAATTTTTTCAATGCTAAAAGCCTGTTGTTCTTTAAACAGATTGAGTGATACGACAGAATCTTTAGGTATGGTTATCATTTGGTTCAAAAAACCGACACCTTCTTTCCCCGGTTGGTATTTATAGTCACTGTTGACATCATCTAAGGCTATAATGGTATATTTGCCGGCCTTTAAATGATTGAGTTTAAAATGCCCCTTTTCGTCGGTTAAACCCACATAGTAAGGTTTGGTATTATAGATTAGCGAATCTTTAAAACTTTTGGCCGGATATAAGCCAATCAACATTTTTTTTGGTTTTTTTTCATTATAATAAACCGGATTTACAATCCCTTTCAGGGTCAAACTGTCAATGGTCAAACCGGTCGAAAACACCAGTTGCAAGTGTTCCAATTTATTGCCTTCGTTAAAATCGGCAATACTTTCGCCAAAATTAATTTGATAAGTCGTATTGGGCAGCAGACTGTCTTTTAATATGATTTTAAATGTTTTGGAAGCAATTCCTGCCGGTTTAATAACGGGCATATTATTAAAAGGAGGCGAAATCAATATATTTTTTTCCGGATTTTTGATGGTAACATATTCATTGAAATGCAAAATAATTTCGTGTCCTTTAAAACCGGTAGCTCCATGCTTAGGCTCACTGGACAATAATTGTGGCGGTGTGACATCCTTATCGCCGCCTGTGGGGCGTCCTACGCGGGCACACGCATTGAGCAGTAATAATAAAATTAAAAAACCGGTCGTATGTTTCATTGGGTGTATTTTGCCGTAAAGTTATAAAAAAGCGTTTATATTTGTTATATCATATATTTTTATCTTTGCCGGCATGGAATTATTGAGTGAAACGCTGATTAAAAAAAATATTTTAGTAGATGAACTGACGGCACAAATCAAAAAAGACTTGCAGTTGTCCGGCATCGATGACGATATTTTTAAGAATATCATCACAGCCGATGCATTGGTGCTACAACTACAACATTTTGTAACCGACTTATTGAGTTATCAACCGGAAAATTTTAATCGTTTTATGTATCGAATTGATGTATCTGAAAAAGATTTATCACATTTAAATTTTATGCAATTGACTGATTTGGCAGAGCATATTAGCCGGTTGATTTTAAACAGAGAAATGCAGAAAATTATTTTTAGAAAACAATTCGGATAAAAAAGTTCGGTATAACTTATCCGCTAAGTAACAGTAAAATCCAATAAAAAAGCTTGCCCGAAAAGGGACAAGCTTATTAAAAACATTTTTTCTATAAATTATTTACGAGGAAATTTTTCCAAATATTTTTGGTATAATTCTTCACCTAAAATATGTTGCATTGATTTTTGATAACCGGCACTTCTTTCAGCATCTGTATTGACTTCTTGTAAAACTTCTTTTAATGTTTTGCCTTGAACTTTATTTCGTTTTTCGGCCAGTAAAATCCATTTATGTAAAGCGTGTGCTTTGGCCAAATTGGCTTGATAAACTTTACCGGTTGTTGCTTGGTCCAAGTCCAAAGCAGATTGAATCATCTCGGTTTGCTGTTCTGCATAAGCTTTTACATCAAATGTTTGAGAATAACGTTGTTGCGCAAATCCCGTAGTAGCTACGAGTAAAATAATAATTGCAAAATATTTTTTCATAATTTTTAATTTTTGATATCAATATGATGCAATTTTAATAAATTATATCCATATAGGCAAACAAAAAACCGGCTGTCTTTAAAAACAACCGGTTTTTTTAATTTATTTTAAAAACTTGGCTTATTCGCTAAGCATTCTAAATTCTGTTCTTCGGTTTACTCTATGTTCTGCTTCGGAACATTTAACACCGTCTTTACAACGGTTTAATAATTTGGTTTCGCCATAACCTTTGGCTACCAATCTGTCGGCAGGGATACCTTTTGAAACCAAATATCTAACAACGGCTTGTGCACGTCTTTCAGATAATTTTTGGTTGCTTGTAGCTGATCCTCTCGAATCGGTGTGAGAAGCAATTTCAACTTTTACACCCGGGTTAGCTTTAATAGCCGGAATTAATCTTGTATCGATTAATTTCTTAGCTTGAGGGGTTAAAGTAGCGCTACCTAAAGGCCAGTTAATTGGTAGTGGATTGTAAGTAACTAATTTACAGTCAATTTCTCTCCATTGTGTCAAACCGCCTTTTTTAACCAATACTTGTTTTTTGATGGTTTTATAACGTGCAGGTACATTTTCGCTGTCAGCCCATGCTTCTTTGGCTACAACGGTCTTTTTGATAACTGCTGTTTGAGCAGGAACATCTTTGGCAATGGCTTTAGGAGCCTCTACCATAACGGTTTTTTTGTAAGTTTTGCTAACTCCGGGCACGTCTACTAATTCGTAACTTGGAGGTGTTACGTTGGTAACGGCAATTTTTTGAGTTTTGCCCGGAATTTCTTTAATAATAGCTTTAGGTTCTTCAACCATTACCGTTTTCTTAAAGGTTTTGGTAACCGCAGGTATATCTTTGATGATAACCTTGGGCTCTTCAACCATCACTACTTTTTTAATCTTTTTGGTAACTGCCGGAACTATTATTTCTTTAGTTGTAGGAGGTGTTACCATTACTACTTTTTTGTAAGTTTTGGTTACTTCAGGGATTTCAATTTTTTCAGCTCTCGGGGGCTCAACCATAACTACTTTTTTGATAACGGTGGTAGTAGCGGGAACATCAATTAATTGAGTGCTTTCGGGTGTAACTAAAGTTGTTTTGGTATAAGTGCCTGTCACACAGCCGTCTTCACCCATGGTTTTACAACCGGGGATAGTTTCTACACGGGCATCGCTATCCAATTTGGTAACTTTAACAGTTTCAAATTTGGCAGGTGTTTCTTTGTAACACCATACGCGACAATCGTTTGGATCCGGAGATTCACAGTCGGGTGATTTGGCTCCCAATTCCCATTTGGCAGTAGCAGGAGCTACTTCAATAGTATGATAATCGGTAGAAAATTTAGCTGGTACTACTTTAAGTTTGGATCCTTTTTCACTTTTTAAGTAACTGATGGTTTCTTTTTTCCATTGGGCGGGAATAACTTTCATTTTTTTACCGCCGTCAAATTTAGGAATAGTTACATTTTCAGTACCAAATTTGGCAGGGTAATATTTGTATTTGTATGAAGCGGGTTGTACTACTACAGTTTCGGTAACGGTTTTGTACACAGCCGGAACTTTAACCAATTTTTTATAAGCCTCTTGTACGACAATGTCTTCATAAACGGTTTCGTATTTGGCGGGGATAACTTCCACTTTTTTGCCGGGACCTTTTACCACCACTTCAAAAGTTTCTGTGCCTAATTTAGCAGGTACGATACTTAATGATTGTGCCGGTGTTTTGGTTTCAACTTCGGTATAGGATTTTGAATAACTGGCCGGAGTTTTTTTAATTTTTTTGGAAGGTCCGGTAACTTCCACTTCAAAAGTTTCTGTGCCGTATTTGGCAGGCACAACACTTAGTTTTTGATAAGCATCACGCACTACAACCGTCTCGGTTTCGGTTTTGTATTGTGACGGATGTGTTTTGTATTTGGTATAAGCCGGTGCTACTTCAATAGTAACATCTTCGGTTTTCCATTCTTCCGGAGTTTTACATCTTACGTAACATTTTCCGGGTTCGGGATTTGTCGGAAGGTCTTGGGCAAATACACTTGCTCCCATTAGTAACATTCCAAAAAATAATAATTTTCTCATGGTGTTTTGGTGTTTATTTAAATGTTTAACTGAGGCAAAATTAACAAAATTTTATAACAAAAAGACACTATATTAAAAAAAAAGGTTAAATTATTTGAAAATAAGATAAAATAATAACAATTTGAAAGAGAGCTCTCATTGTATTTTTATTAATTTTATTGGGTTATTTATAAAATATGTATCAGATTTCATAACAAAAAATATAAAATCACGACTCATAAATACACAATAATAATTATATTACAAAACCTATAATCATAAAAAATTTGTAGATAATTATCCGGAGAGTTTTTAGAATTGTTTGCACTATTAAAACGGTCTTTTAAAAAAAGCAGCAAAAATTAGGTTGCAAAAAAGCCCTTGTCTTATTGTAAGTTTTGTTACAATTTTAATTCCCAAAGTGAAAAAAATGACGAAATACTTAAAATTACACCCGTGTAAATTTGAACATAAAAGTCATTATTAACAATTTTCATATAAAAAATGAAAAATATAATTGTATTTAAATTGCAGATTATGAGTTTGTTATAAATAAACCGGAGTGGTATGTATAAAAGTTATGTTAAAAGTGTTTATATGGGTAATATTTTTAATAATTTTGAGTTAGTTATTATAAATCAATTAAAAACCAGAACTTATGAAAAAAGTAACCTTATTAGCAATGTTAATGTTAGGTTTTGTATTCTTTACCTCATGCGGTAATGATAACAATGCCAAAAAAGAAGCTGCTGCAGAGCAAAAAATAGAACAAGAGCCGGCTGCAGAAAAAGAAGCGGCTAAAGAAGAAGAAGCTGCTGAAAAAGCCGAGTTTACCGAAAAGGTAGATATGTATTCGCAAATGGATTTAGATAAAAACGGTGCTGTTACCAAAGAAGAATTTATGAAATCTCATGAAAATGAATTTGAAGCCAAAGACAAAAATAAAGACGGTAAACTGACCAAAGATGAATGTGGTATGTTTGACAAAATGAATAAAGATGGCAATGATTTTGTTTCTAAAGATGAATTTAACAAAGGTCACGAAGCAATTTTTATTCTTATAGATACCGATAAAAACGGTGCTATTACCAAAGAAGAATATGCCGCTTTTAAAAAATCAATGATGAAACAAGGCAAATGTGGAGATGCCATGAAAAAAGAGGCTAAAAAAATGAAGTGCGGTGAAGGTAAATGCGGTGAGGGTAAATGCGGCAAATAATAATTAAATCAAGATAATTTTTAAACCGCCGGCTTGTTTAAGTTGGTGGTTTTTTTATAAATTTATCCTGTGAAAGTAAAACCGGCAAATAGAAGGAATTTTATCAAAGCATTAGGAGCTACCGCTTTTTTGCTTCAATTTCCCTTTTGGCAAGCTTGTCAAAACACAAACAATTTGGACAAAACCTCACCTTCTTTACAACAGGCTATTTTAAGCGGGGTGTTAAACATTTTATTTCCAACATTTGACAAGACACCGGATATAAGGCAAATTAATGCAGTATATCATATCAATCGTTATTTAACAGATCCTCTGATTGATCCGGACGAACAACAATTTATTATAAACGGTACAAAATGGCTTAATGAATCGGCACATGAGAACTTCAAGACGGACTTTTTGCAATTAAGTGCTAAAAAACAACAAAAACTAATTCAAATAATAAGTCATGAATCTTGGGGTGAATCTTGGTTATCTAAATTACTAACACTCACTTTTGAAGCCTTATTATTAGATCCGGTATATGATATAAATATCAATGAATGTGGATGGAAATGGTTACAACATTTACCGGGGCGCCCACGTCCTGATCAACCCAATATTTATCCCGATATATTAGACAGAAAAAAAGAAAATATTATTATAACCGGCTTAGAGCAACTGTGAAACTATGATTGTTGATAAAAAATATGATGTATGTGTAATTGGCAGTGGTGCCGGTGCCGGACCGGTCATTTACGAATTGTCTAAAGCCGGTTATTCGGTTTTGGTTTTAGAAAAAGGGCCATGGTATCGTACCAAAGATTTTAGTAAAGACGAAATGGCAGCTACACGCCGGAGTGTTTATACTCCCAATCTTAAAGATGAACCGCAGGTTATTGAAGATTTAAATGAACAAGGCGAATGGGAGGCTAAATCTACTTACGAAACCGGTCGTGATTTTTGGAATGGCAACTGTGTAGGCGGATCTACCAACTTTATGAGTGGTTATTTTGCCCGGTTAAAACCGGTTGACTTCAAACTTTTATCAACTTACGGTGAAATTGAAGGTGCCAATTTAGCAGATTGGCCTATAGATTATGATGACTTAGAACCTTATTATGAAAAAGTAGAACGTATAGTGGGTGTGTCTGGCAAAGTGGTGCCTCATAAATATTTGGAGCCCCGTTCTACCCCCGATTTTCCTTATCCGCCTTTAAAGGAAAATATTGTTTCTTCATGGATTGATCAAGCAGCCGCCGGGCTTAATATACAAACCATACCCTTGCCTAGAGCCATTTTGTCCAAAAAAAAGGGGGATAGGCAATCTTGCTATTATTCTAATTTTTGCGGTAGTTACGGTTGCAGTTCCGACGCCAAAGGCAGTTCGCGGGTAGCGTTGATTCACGAAGCTCTTAAAACGGGTAATTGTACGGTAATACCCAATGCCAAAGTTTATTATTTGGAAACCAACGGCCGGTATCAATTGCAAAAAGCTTGGTATTATGATGCAGACGGCCAAAAAAAATCGATTGAAGCCCGTGTTTTTGTAGTGGCGGCTCAAGCTATAGAAACCTCACGGTTGTTGTTGATGAGTAAAAATAAAGAATTTTCAAACGGCTTGGCCAATAATAACGGTCAAGTGGGTAAAAATTTAATATTTTCCGGCGGCGGTGTTGGTGGCGGTGATTTTTATTATGACGAACTGGATGAAAACCTTGCCAAAGCATTGGCTAAGCCGGGCGTATTTGTCAATAGAACCATACAAGATTTTTATGAATTGGTTCATCCAAAAACACATCAAAAAATCAAAGGAGGTACTATAGATTTTTTGTTTGAACACGCCAACCCCGTTTCCAAAGCCATTAGAGAAAAATGGGACGAAGACGGACATTTGCGTTATGGTAAGCCGCTAAAAAAGCACTTACATTATTATTTTACCAAATTACGAAAGCTTAAGTTTGAAATCTTTGTTGATTGGTTGCCCAATGACAATTGTTTTGTCAGTTTAGATTCTCATGTCAAAGATAAATGGGGTGATCCGGTGGCCAAAATACGTATTGGACATCACCCGCATGATATCATGGTAGGAGAAGTGCTGGCCGAAAAAGCAAAGCAAATCTTAGTCAAAATGGGCGCGCATAATATTTACGCAGCCATTAGCGGGGCACCGCCCAATAATCTTCAAGCTGGAGGTTGCCGTTTTGGTAACAATCCTAAAACTTCGGTGTTAAATGCCCAATGTCAAGCACATGAAGTCTCTAACCTTTTTATAACCGATGGTAGTTTTATGCCAACGGGAGGAAGTGTAACCTATACTTGGACCATATATGCCAATAGTTTTAGAGTTGCCGATATATTAAAACAAATGTTAAAGTAAACATAATTTTTTAAATAATTGTAATATAAGTAGCAAAAAAATTGTTTTTTAATTTATTATTATGTAATTTTGAGCTGTTAACCTTTAAATTATTACATTATGAAAACTTATGTTTTACTAAGTTTTGCAGGCTTATGGCTTATTAACTTTTTAACTTTAGCCCAACCTGCCCAAAATCATTCTTATAAACCTGTTAGAGTTACGGATGTTATTTTGAGTGACGGTACTTATTTTAATCCTCAAAAATTTTATGAAAAGCAATGTACTTTTTGCCATAATAACACCGGAAAAATAGGCCCTTCAATGAGCGAAGTTAAAACGGCTTATTTGATGGCTTACCCTAAAAAACAGGATTTTATAAAGAAAATGACGGCTTTTGTGATTAACCCCACCGACGAAAATCGTCTGATTAAAAATAATACGGGAAAATATAAAGTGATGCCGCAGGGAATGTTTAGTAATGCCGGAAAAATAGCCATGGTAGCCGAATATATATACAATAACACTGCTATTAAAAATAAAAATCAGATTAATAAAAAGCCGGGTATTAATAAACTTGCTGTAAAAACAAACAAAAACTCAGAGAAAGATAAAATAAACGTAAAGATACAATTAAAAAAAGGCATGAATATATGTCATATACTAAATTTACACCCTGTTGATTTTGAATATGCCAAAGCCACCATAAGCCCTGAGATGGCAGCTCAAATAGATAATTTAGTTACTTTTTTGAAGAACAATCCGAATATAAAAATTGAGATTAGAAATCATACCGACTCCAGAGGCAGTGCCATTCATAATCTAAAACTGTCTATCAAAAGAGCCAATGCTATCAAAAGATATCTTATAGGTCACGGCATCAGAGGAACACGTATTAAAGCAAAAGGAATGGGAGAATCGCAGTTGCTAAACCATTGTAAGGATAATGTACCTTGCACCGAGGAACAGCATAAGCAAAACAGACGGACTGAAATTATAATTTTATAAACTCTAATTGTAATTTTATGTCTTTGAAATATTATTGAAGCTGACTCAAAAGAAAGCATTATTTGTCATTTTAAATTCTGAATTTACAGAATAAGAAAGATTATAATTGATAATCAATGCCTTATTGTTTTGAAGGTGTTGTTTTTTCAAAGTTTTAAAAAAGTTTAAAAAATGTTAAAACATCAAAATTAAAATGTTAAAAAATAAAGTTTTTTTATTTATTAAAGATTTTTTTATATTTTTGTTTTATAATTTTTTTTAAAAACACTAACACAAACATTTTAAATTATGCAAACAAAATTATCAAGCTTTGGCTTTTTGATGGGGGCTATATTATTTGTTTCTTTAAATCTTAGCCCTAAAAAATTAACCGGACAACAAGCTCATTTAACCGTCATTTCAACTTCAGGGGAAGCCTTTTATAAAAGTCAGTGTGCTTTTTGTCATACCTCCGAAGAATTAATGGCGCCGGATATGAAAAAAATTAAAGCGGTTTATTTGAAAAAATTTAAAACCAAAGAAGCATTTATCAAGGCGGTTATAACTTTTGTCAAAAATCCGAATAAGAAAAATGCTATATATAAAGATGGTATAGATAACTTTTCGGATATGCCCAAAATGCCTTTTAAAGACGAGCAAATAAAGGCTGTGGCCGAATATATCTACAGTGCCAAATTATAATTATAAAATTTATTAATCTTTAAAAGGGCGGTAGTGACTTCTATCGCCTTTTAGTATTTTTAAAGTAACTACACAATGTTCCTCTTGCAATAAGGTATCGTTCAGATGATCTGTCAGCCAGTTCATAACAGCCGTGTAGTCACCGTAAATTTGAGTGCTTAAGGGCGTTTCAATCAATTCAAAACCCGACTGCCGCAATTGACGGATAAAATCTTTAATGGGTTTTTCAAAATCTTTATGCAGCGGATAGATGCTGAGGTCAAAAGAAGCTTTCATAAATTTTATTTTTGACAAAATTACAATAAACAGGGGAGTAAAGTCAAGCCTTTTTTAATTTTGTACCAAATCGATTTATAAAATATTTTGGACTATTTTGTATGTCGTTTTGGTATTAGACATTTTGCCGTATCTTTGGTTTTATAATTTTTATTTTAATAATATGGACAATACTTTGGTAATTATTTTTGTGGCAATAGCCCTGGGTTTTGGTTTTTTATTAGGTTATTTATGGACATATCAACGCCGTCAAAAACACTACATGACGGCGCAAAAACAGTGGGAAGAAACCAAAGCGCAATTGGAACAAACAACCAAAGATTATGAACGGCAAATAAATGAACAACAGTTGTCTTTTGAAAAAAAACAGGCCCACGATAAGCAGCAATACGAACATGATAAATATGAGACGGAAAAAGCCTATTTAGCACGACTTAACGAAAAGGATAAGCAAATTGAGCAACTAAAATCACAACTGCAACACTGGGAAGACAAATGGCAATCGGCACAAGAGGATTTTAAGCAAAAAGAAGCTGTGATGCGCAAAGAATTTGAACTGTTAGCTCAGCGGATCTTGGAAGAAAAATCTAAAAAATTTACCGAGCTCAACCAGGATAACATGAAGCAGATTTTGACCCCTTTTCAAGAAGCAATGAAAGCTTTTAAAGAAAAGGTAGAGCACAACGAAAAAGAAAGTCATGGCCGGCATCAAGCCTTGCAAGAACAACTCAAAAACTTGCAAGAACTCAACAACCGCTTAAGCCAAGAGGCGCTTAACTTGACAAGAGCATTAAAAGGAGACAGTAAAACACAAGGTATATGGGGCGAAACCATTTTAAACCGTCTGTTGGAAAAATCGGGACTCGAAAAAGACCGTGAATATTTTGTGCAACAAAGTTATAAAGCCGCCGAAGACAGCAAACGGCAACGTCTTCAACCCGATGTGGTCATTCAACTGCCCGACCAAAAGAAACTCATCATCGATGCCAAAGTATCTCTAACCGCCTATGAAAGATATATCAACGAAGACGACGAAGTTCAAAAGGAAATTTATCTCAAGCAACACATCAATTCATTAAAAGCGCATATTAACGGTTTGGCCAAAAAATCTTATGACGAATTGTTGCAAGGCGAATCCCCCGAATTTATCTTGATGTTTATAGCCGTGGAACCGGCATTTTCGGTTGCCTTAAAAAAAGAGCCCGAGTTGTACAATTATGCTTTTGAACACAATATTGTTATGGTGACACCCTCTACCTTGTTGGCCACCCTCAAAATAGTTGATAATATGTGGCGCAACGAAAAGCAACGCAAAAATGCTCTGGAAATAGCTACACAAGCAGGCGCTTTGTATGACAAATTTCACGGTTTGATCACCGATCTTGAACAAGTAGGACATAAATTGGCCGGCGCCCAACAAACTTATACTGCCGCTATGAATAAACTCTATACCGGCAAAGGTAATTTGATTAGCCGTGTTGAAAAGCTCAAAACTTTAGGTGCCAAAGCCAAAAAACAATTGCCCGACACCAAAAATGACAACTTGTTAGAGGATTAGCATAACCAACAATTAACAATCGCAACGCTAAATTTTTAAGCGCCTACCTTAAAATAAGGCTTTGGTTTTTAAACTTCTAATATTCAGCTTTTTAATAAAAATTTAAGGAAAAAACAAATAACAACACGCTTATTTTCAATAGTTTAAAAACTTTAATAAAATGTTGATAACTTTTTAACGTCAATGTTAAAACTGTAAATTCAAATATTAAATTTGTCACTGGCAAAAAATGTCAACCAAAGTTTTATTAACCTAAACAACTCAGAATATATGCAAACGATTAATGTTATTAAGCGTGACGGCACTTCTGCACCTTTGGATTTGAAAATGATACATGATATGGTAGAGTGGGCCTGCAACGGTTATCAAAATGTCTCTGTATCAGATATTGAAATCAATTCCAAAATCCAGTTTTATGATGGTATTACCACTTCCGAAATTCAAAAGATAATGATTAAATCGGCAGCCGATTTGATTTCGGAAGAAAATCCCGATTATCAATACGTGGCCGCACGTTTATTACTTAGCGATTTGTATAAAAAGGTTTTTAAACAAGATAAGCCTATTCCTTTCGAATTTTTTGTACGCAACAATGTTTTTCGTGGTGTATACGACAAGTCCATTTTAGAGGCTTATACCCAAAGCGAGTTGGTTTATTTCGGAAAAAAATTAAAGCACGAAAGAGACAATTTGTTTACCTATGCCGGATTGCGTCAAATGGTTGATAAATATTTATTGCAAGACCGCAATACTTTTGAGTTGTACGAAACGCCGCAAGAAGCTTTTATGCTGATTGCCATGTTTATGTTTAAAAACTACAAAGGCGCCAAACGTAAAAAATATGTTTTAGACCTGTATGAAGCGGTTTCTACTTTTAAAATCAGTTTGCCCACACCCATTATGTCCGGTGTGCGTACACCTTTGCGGCAATTTAGCTCTTGCTGTTTGATAGATGTAGGCGATTCGTTAGAATCTATTTTACAATCCAATACGGCTGTAGGTTATTATATTGCCAGCCGTGCGGGTATAGGACTCAATTTTGGTCGTATTCGCGGTTTGGGAGCTAATATCCGCAACGGTGAAGTGATTCATACCGGATTGGTGCCGTTTTTAAAAATGTATGAAGCCACCACCAAAGGTTTTACCCAAAATGCTATTCGTGGCGGTAGTTCTACGTCCACACTTCCGTTTTTTCACTGGGAAGTTGAAACTTTTATCCAGCTTAAAAACAATAAAGGTAATGACGAAAATCGCGTGCGCCGGATGGACTATTCCTTAGCAGTCAACAAATTGTTTAGAGAACGTGTGCGAAAAAATCAAGATATCACTTTGTTTTCAATGGAAGAGGTGCGTGATTTGTATGATGCTTTTTACGGCAATGACTACGAAAAATTTAAGATGCTGTATGAGATGTATGAAAAAAATGACCGCATACGCAAGAAAAAAATCAATGCCCGCCAGTTTTATCTTGATGTGTTAAAAGAGCGCTACGAAACCGGCCGTATTTATATTTTAAATGCCGATCATGTTAACGAACACAGCTCGTTTAAAGACCATATTTATATGTCTAATCTGTGTCAAGAAATAACTTTGCCGACCGAACCTATTACCGATGTTAATAAAACCGACGGTGAAATTGCCATGTGTATATTGAGTAATATCAATTTGGGTAAAATAGAATCCATTGAAGAACTGGACAGCTTGACCGAATTACTGGTGCGGTTTTTAGACGAATTGATCGATTATCAGGAATATCCGGTAATAGCAGCTGAAAAATCGACCAAAGCACGCCGCAGTTTGGGTATTGGTGTGTCTGATGTATTCCATTTCTTGGCCAAAAATAATTTGCGTTACGACAGTGAAGCCGGTCGTAAAACCATTCACCGTTATATGGAACGTTTTCAATACGGATTGATCAAAGCTTCCAATAAGCTGGCTAAAGAAAAAGGTGCTTGCGAGTTGTTTGAACGCACCAAATATGCCGACGGCATCATGCCTATTGATACTTATGCCGAAGCTGTAGATGAAATTGTAGATAATGATTTGTTGCTTGACTGGGACAGTTTGCGTCGTGATGTCAAAAAATACGGCTTGCGTAACTCGGCGCTCAGTGCCGTACCACCGGCAGCCAGTAGTAGCGTAGTATCCAACTCAACTCCCGGTATTGACCCTGTCAGAAAGCTATTGATTGCTAAAATGAGTAAATACGGCGCTTTAAAACAATTAGTCCCCGGTTTTGGTCAATACGAAGAAAATTATACACTGGCATGGGATATTGACAATGAAGCTTATTTAAAATTTATAGCCATTTTTCAAAAATTTATTGATCAAAGTATCAGTACCAACCAATATTATGATATTTCGAAATACAAAAACAACAAAGTGCCCGTTAAAGATTTAATACGTCACGATGGTATAGCCTACAAATACGGACTAAAAACTTTGTATTATATGAATATCAATGATAATTCGGGTAACGAATTGGCAAAAATTAAACAACAATCCGAACAAGCACCGGTTTTTAATTTTGCCAAATTGGAATTGGACATTGATGATTACGATTCTTGTGAAGGTGGCGGCTGTTCGGTATAAGCTTTCATAAGTTAGAATATGTGATACTTGGAAAAATTAAATTTAATAATAAACCGAACTTTCTCAAGTAATTGTTTGTTGTGATAATTAATTGATGCATAATATATACGATAAATTCTAAGCTTGTCATATTGAGTGTCCCGAATCGCTTCGCTCTCGGGATACCGAAGTAACATTACTTGATTATCAACATGCAAAAGTTCAGTAATAAATTCTCAAAAAAATGCCAAATGATTTTAGCCAAATAATGGCACAACAAAGCGACGAAGCTTTGGTTAAAATAGTTAGTATAGAGAGTCATAAATATCAACCGGAAGCCATTGAAGCGGCCCAACAGGAACTGCAAAACAGACAAATTGATATTAATGATTTAAAAAAAAGAAATGTTGAGCATTTTAGCGCTGATAAGAAGGTGACCAAACCTGACAGTGTAAGTTCCGACATTAGATTCGTCCATTTGCTAATAGATACCTTTGCATGGCAATTTATGGTAATATTAATAAGTTTTTTGGCAGGCCTTGTCTTTCAGCCTGTTAAGGAATCCGAAGAGACATTGATTTCATTTATAATAATTTTCGGAACTTATTTCGGTTATTATATTTTTTTTGAAACCAAATATCAAAAAACCATTGGTAAGTTTATAACCAATACCAAAGTGATAAATACAAACGGCACCAAACCGGAAATAACGGATATTACTGCCCGCACATTTTACAGATTGATTCCTTTTGATACTATTTCTTATCTTTTTACCAGACGCGGCTTTCATGATTATTTATCGCAGACCAAAGTAATTAAAGAAAAACGGTCTGTGTAAAAGAAGTCTAATCTTTCCTGTCTGTCATTTTGGTATTCATTTAATATCGATTTTTTTTGTATTTTTATTTCAAAATTAAAAGTAATGGAATCAGATATTAAACAGTATTTAAATCAAAATAAAGACATTTTATTAAACGAACTTTTTGACCTATTGCGCATTCCTTCGGTCAGCGCCGATCCGGCTTTTGCCACAGATGTTGAAAATGCCGCAAAATATATCAAAGACCAAATGCTAAAAATAGGTCTTGACAATGTGTCAATAGAAGAGACGCCCGGATATCCGATAGTTTACGGAGAAAAAATCATAGACCCGGCTTTGCCGACGGTCTTGGTATATGGTCACTACGATGTGCAACCGGCAGACCCCATTGAATTGTGGGAGTCGGATCCGTTTGAGCCGGTTATTAAAAAAACAGACATACATCCCGACGGTGCCATTTATGCCCGCGGGGCATCCGACGACAAAGGTCAAATGTATATGCACCTTAAAGCTGTCGAATACTTACTCAAAAACAAGCGGTTGCCCATTAATGTCAAATTTATGATTGAAGGAGAAGAAGAAGTCGGTTCGCCAAGTTTAGCCTGGTATGTAGCCCGCAACCACGATAAACTAAAAAATGACGTTATTATCATATCTGACACCGGTATGGTAGCCAATGATGTGCCTGCCATAACAACCGGATTGCGTGGTTTGGCTTATGTTGAAGTGGAAGTAACCGGCCCCAATCGCGACCTGCATTCGGGACTTTACGGTGGCGCCGTTGCCAATCCTATCAATATATTGACCAAAATGATAGCCCGGTTAACCGATGAAAACAACCGAATAACCATCCCCGGATTTTATGATAAGGTCAAAGAATTATCTCCCGAAGAACGGGCAGCCATAGCCCAAACACCTTTTGATTTGGAAGCTTATAAAAAAGCCTTGGGCATTGACGATGTTTACGGCGAAGCCGGTTATACAACTTTGGAACGTCAAAGCATACGTCCTACTTTGGATGTCAATGGTATTTGGGGCGGTTATACCGGCGAAGGCGCCAAAACCATCATTCCGTCCAAAGCCTATGCCAAAATCAGTATGCGGCTGGTGCCGGATCAAGATCCTGACGAAATTCCCGTTCTTTTTGAACAGTATTTTAAACAACTGGCACCCAAAGCCGTTAAAGTTAAAGTGACTAACTTGCATGGTGGTCATCCGTATGTAACACCCACGGACAGTCCCGGATATAAAGCGGCAGCTCAAGCCATGCACAAAGCGTTTGGCAAAGAGCCTTTGCCTATTTATTCGGGTGGAAGTATTCCCATAGTTCCTTTGTTTGAAAAAGAACTCGGCAGTAAATCCATCTTAATGGGCTTTGGTTTGGACTCCGATGCCATTCATTCACCCAATGAACATTTTGGGGTATTTAATTTTTTAAAAGGTATTGAAACTATTTCGTATTTTTACGAGGCATATAAACAACAATTAAAACAAAACTAATTATGGGAATTATAGATGCATACGAAAACGCAGAATTTAGAAACCGTATTTCGGTTTTAGCCACTTTGATCAAATTGTCTTTGGCAGATGGTGTATTGGACGAAAACGAAATGAAAATCATTGCCAAAGTAGCGCGACAATACGGTTTATTAGACCCCGATGATTTACAATTTATAATCAAGAATTATGAAAAATACAGTTTGGAACCTACCTATAATTATGATGAACGTATTGAACAATTGTATCACCTCACTAAAATAATTTATGCCGATGGCAAAATTGACAAAAATGAATTACGAATACTTAAAAATGCCATTATAGCTTTAGGTTTTCCACCCAAAAATGTGGATATTATTTATGAAACGGCAGTCGGTTTGATTGTTGATGAGGCCGATTTAGACACCTTTACTACGGCCATAAAAAAAGTAAATAAAGTTTAATGCTATTTAACTTGTAACTAAATTAAAAAAGACCTTCGATTATGGCTTCGAAGGTCTTTTTGGTTGTCATTTGAAAAAAAATTTTTTACTCGGATGTATCCATAGTATGATAAACATTTTGCACATCTTCGTCTTCTTCCATTTTTTCCAATAACTTTTCGACATCGGCTTGTTGCTCCGGCGTCAGTTTTTTAGTGACTTGCGGTATATATTCAAAACCCGATGACAAGATTTCGATTTTATTTTCTTCCAAATATTTTTGAATATTGCCATATTCTTCAAAAGGGGCATAAATCAAAATACCGTCTTCGTCTTCAAAAATTTCTTCTACATTAAAATCGATAAGTTCCAATTCCAGTTCTTCCAAATCGCTTACATTATCTTTATTGATACGGAAATTACAAACATGGTCAAACATAAAAATCACTGAGCCTGCCGTGCCGAGATTGCCATTATATTTGTTAAAATAACTCCGGACGTTACCTACGGTGCGATTGTTATTATCTGTAGCCGTTTCGACCAGCAGGGCAATACCATGTGGTGCATAGCCTTCAAACAAAACGGTTTTGTAGCCGGCAGTGTCCTTGTCAGAGGCTTTTTTTATGGCACGTTCAACATTGTCTTTGGGCATATTTGCAGCCTTGGCATTTTGAATGGCAGCGCGCAAGCGTGCATTGGTCTCCGGATTGGGACCACCTTCTTTAACAGCCATGGATATTTCACGTCCTATTTTGGTAAAGGTCTTGGCCATGGTGGCCCAACGTTTAAATTTTCTGGCTTTTCTAAATTCGAATGCTCTTCCCATAAATAAGTTAAAAGTTAAAAGTTGAAAGTGAATGGTTAATTATATAATTTCCAAATATATAAATTTATTAATGTTTGATTTCTCCAATTTTTTCAGGGTCGTGTTTGTATTTGAATAAAACGGCAAATAATATGGCGATAATTAAAGCATATATGGCAAAGGTAAACCAAATGCTTTGCCAGTCTCTTACACCGTTTTTGGTAAACAAATCAATAATATAACCACTACCGTAAGCACCTATCATAGCGCCTAAACCGTTGGTCATAATCATAAACAATCCCTGAGCCGAGGCTCTGATTTTAGGGTCGGTTTCCTGCTCAACAAACAAAGAACCTGAAATATTGAAAAAGTCAAAGGCCATACCGTAAACAATCATGGATAAAATAATGGCTATGGCACCAATCCCTATCGGACTGCCGATGCCAAATAAGCCGAAGCGTAAAAACCATGCCAACATGCTCATAATCATAACTTTCTTAATACCATAACGTTTTAAAAAGAAAGGAATGGTCAGGATAAAAATAGTTTCGGATATTTGTGATAAAGACATTACAAAACCGTTATATTTTACTATAATGGTATCTTTAAACAAAGGATTGTTACCAAAATCATGCAAAAAGGCTTCGCCCCACATATTGGTGATTTGTAAAGCGGCGCCAAGCAGCATTGAAAAAACAAAGAAAATAGCCATTTTTTTATCTTTGAACAAGATAAAAGCATCTAAACCCAAGGCTTGTGCCAAAGATTTTTTTTCACCGGTTTGTGCCACCGGACAGTCGGGTAAAGTAAAGGTATAAAGTCCTAACACAATAGAAGCGACTGCTGCAAAATAAAATTGATTTTCGTTAATGCCCCAGCCAAACCAGTCTGTAATCCAAGTGGCCAATATAAAACCTATAGTGCCCCATACTCTAATGGGCGGGAAGGTTTTAACCACATCATATTGATTGCGTTCTAAAATACAATAAGAAATGGTATTGTCAAGGGCAATGGTCGGCATGTATAACATTAAATAAAGCAATGTAAACAAATATACACCGTTAAAGTCATGTTGTTGGGCCAAAAAGTATAATAAAACTCCGCCCAAGATATGCAAAATAGCAAACAGTTTGTTGGGGCCTAACCATTTGTCGGCTATAATCCCCATAATACCAGGCATTACCAAAGAAGCTAATCCCAAAGTCATAAAAACGGCGCCTATTTGTGTGCCGCTAAAATGTAAAGTGGCAAACATATATTTACCAAAGGATAATAACCAGGCACCAAAGACAAAAAATTCTAAAAAGTTAAGTATGGTGAGTTTAAATTTGATACTGTTCATAGCGGTTTATTTTAGTTCAACAAACTTACTATTTTAGAGCTTAACAGCCAAAATTTTTTCAAAACTCTATAATAATTTAACCCCAGCCTCCGTTTATAAAAAACAAAATTTATAGATTTTGTTGTGTTAACCTAAATAATTTGATTATGAAAAATAATACCGTATCCATTCACCGGCTGGTATTACTACTGGTGTTTCTTTTGTTTTTGTTTAGTATCGGATTTCGTTGGCTAACTACTTAATTCTATTAATTTACAATAGTGCCAATAGTTTCTCCTTTGATTACTTTAAGGAGATTACCTTTGGTATTCATATCAAATACCACAATAGGTAAACGGTTGTCTTTGGCCAATGCAAAGGCGGTTGCATCCATTATTTTGAGTTCTTTTTTTAGGGTTTCTTCGTATGAAATTCTATCAAATTTGACAGCATCTTTATATTTTTCGGGGTCTTTATCATAAATACCGTCAACGCGGGTGCCTTTTAAAATGGCGTCGGCATTTATTTCCAAGGCGCGCAGCACCGCACCGGTATCTGTGGTAAAAAACGGATTGCCGGTGCCACCGGCAAATAGAACCGTTTTGCCGTCGGACAGTGCTTTTTTGGCTTTGAGCGGATTGACTTCTTCGGCTACTTTATCTATTTTTAAACCACTGAGCAACAATGTGTCAATGCCGTTTTGTAACAAAACGCTTTGCAAAGCCATACCGTTGATAACCGTTGCCAGCATTCCCATAAAATCGCCTTGGGTGCGATCCATTTGCCGGCCGGCTTCTGACAATCCTCTAAAAATATTGCCGCCGCCAATAACAATTCCGATTTCGATGCCCAAATCATAAATTTGTTTTATTTCTTGCACAAAATCGGTTACCTTATCGGGGTCAATTCCGTAAGATTTGTTTCCCATCAACGACTCACCGCTGAGTTTTAAAAGAATTCGGTTGTATTTTATACCATTCATAATCTAATGTTCCAAATATTAATAAACGAAAATAAGTATTTTTGTTTAGATTTGTAACATATTATCCTCAAATTATTATTTTGATGAAACAATTGTTGTTTATTATATTTATCATAACGGGACTGCAGGCAACTGCACAACAAGAAATACCGGCAGATTCTTTGTATCGCCCCGACCCATATTATTTGGAAGACCAATTGTATTTTGGTATTTCATATATTGTTTTAAGAGATTTGCCGGAAAATATGAGCCAAAACGGTTTTTCAAATGCTGTCAGATTAGGATTTATTCGTGATATTCCTATTAACGAGCGTCGCAATTTCGGTTTTGGTTTGGGATTAGGTCTATCTTGGGAAAACTATTATCAAAATCTGCGTATCAGTGTGGATGAACAAACCGGTAATATTGAATATCAATTGTTAATTAATGAAAGTTTTCGTAGCAATTCTTTTCAGGTCAACAAGATTGATATTCCTTTAGAAATACGTTGGCGCGGTAGCACTCCCGAAAAATATAAATTTTGGCGCTTATATGCCGGTATAATAGCTTCATACGTTTATAAAAAGTCAGCCAATTTTGTAACAAATAAAGTGGATGTAACTTATAATAAAATAAATATCATAAAATCTTGGCAATTCGGTGCGAATTTATCTGCCGGTTACGGCACTTGGAATTTTACATTTTATTACGGGCTATCTCCTATGATGAAAAATGATTTGAATTTGGACGGTGAAAGTTTTAATATAAAAAATATGCAATTCGGTTTTATCTATTATTTTTTATAAAGGACTATTAAAAAGCATAACGATTAAAAAATTTCAATTATTAATAATATATATTTCTCTGGTTGTGCTATTACAATAGGCTGTGTAACAGTAAGTTATAAATAACGGAAGGAGTGATTAGGATAAATGGACTATACTGAATCAGGTCTATCATTAATATTTAATAAAACCTTAACTTTGTCTCCTGTGTTTGTGGCATAATTTTTTCACAAAACAAAAGTATAATGAATAAAATATTTACATTTATGAAAAGGAATTACAAGCTGATATTATTAGTCGTAATAGTAGCCGGTTTTTTTGTTGCTTTTAGGCAACAACAAGTGGCAGATGATAAAGAAACCGCTATAGTTACAGGGGTCAACCGTGTGATAGAATATGCTCACTACCACCCGGCAAAAATAGATGATCAATTTTCCGAAAAAGTTTTTAAACAATTTATAGAAGATTTAGATCCGTCCAAACGTTATTTTTTACAAGCCGATATTGACACATTGTCAGCTTATAAGCATTTGATTGATGATGAATGGCGCTTGGGAAATGTTGATTTTTATAAAAAAGCCTATGCACTTATTCAACAACGGCAAAAAGAAAGTATTACCTATATTGATGAAGTTTTGGAGCAAGGTTTTGACTTTGATAAAGATGAAATCTTGGACATAGATTATAAAAAAATTAAACCTGCAAAAAATAAAGACGAACTTAAAGAGCGTTGGCGTAAATATTTAAAATTCAACACATTGTCTAGGGTTTATGACAAAATCAAAGAACAAGAACAAAAGCAAAAAAAGGACAGCACTTTTAAACCCAAAAGCCGAAAAGAAATAGAGCAAGAAGCCTTAAAGGCCACCAAAAAAACCATTAAAACTTATATTGACATGCTCAAAGACATGGAAGAGTCGGATTACTTTTCTATGTTTATGAATGCTGCAACCATGCAAAACGATCCGCATACCAACTATTTTAGTCCCCAAGGTAAAGAGCGTTTTGACACCAGTATGTCCGGGTCATTTGAAGGTATTGGTGCCCGTTTGCAAAAAGAAGGTGATTATGTCAAAATCATAGAAATTATAGCCGGTGGTCCGGCTTGGAAAGAAGGCAAACTCAAAGTTGGCGATCTGATTCAGAAAGTAGGCCAAGGCGATGACGAACCGGTCGATATTATGGGTATGCGTTTGTCCAAAGTGGTTAAACTTATCAAAGGGCCCAAAGGCACTATTGTCAAACTCATTGTTAAACGTGTTGATGGCAGTATAGAAACCATTCCCATAACGCGTGACAAGGTCGAGTTGGAAGAAACTTTTGCAAAGTCATTGATAATCAATAATAAAGACAATAAATTCGGATATATTTATTTGCCCAAGTTTTATATCAACTTTAACGACCGTAATCAGCGTTCGGCGGCTACCGATATCAAAAAAGAATTGGAAAAACTCAAAGCTCAAAATGTCAAAGGAGTGATATTGGATTTGAGAAACAATGGGGGGGGTTCATTGTCAACGGTTATTGATATTGCCGGTTATTTTATAGATAAAGGGCCTGTGGTGCAGGTGCGCGATAAAAAGGACGATGTTGATATACTTAAAGACAAGGACAAAAGTGTGGTGTATGACGGCAATGTAGTGGTTTTAATCAATGAACTATCGGCATCGGCTTCCGAAATATTGGCGGCGGCCTTGCAAGACTATAACCGGGCTATTATTGTTGGCGGTCATTCGTATGGTAAAGGAACCGTGCAAAATCTGATTGATCTCAACCGCGTGCAAGGTGATGAATTTGGTGCTTTGGGTGCCTTAAAGTGGACAACCAAAAAGTTTTACCGCATCAATGGCGGATCAACCCAACGCAAAGGTGTAACGCCCGATATTTTAATACCGGACAATTATATGTATTTAAAAGTGCGTGAAAAAGACGAGCCTACCTCTTTGCCTTGGGATAAAATAAATCCGGCCGATTATAAATCTTATACCATTGATAACAAAAACATTATTGTTAAGCAAGAGCAAGCCAGAATAGACAGCATGCCTTTGTTTAAATATATTAAAGAAAAAGCGCGCTGGATAGCAGATAATAAAAAAGATACTAAAATATATTTGAATATCGATAAATATATTGAAGACTTGAAGCAGTCGGAAACTATAAGTAAACGCTTTGACAGTTTGACCAAATTCCATTCTGATTTTGAAATAAAATCTTTACCCGAAGACTTAAAAGCCAAAGCCAATGACACCGTGTTTAAAGCCAAAAGGGACAAATGGATTAAAAGCATCAAAAAAGACCCTTACATCAGTGAAGCGGTTAAAGTTTTAATGAAAGAAACACGACAATAATCTGAAAAGACGATGAAAAAAACCGGCTTGTTTTTCGGTAGTTTTAATCCTATTCACATAGGGCATTTGATTATTGCCAATCATATTGTGGAACATACCGCTTTGGACGAAATTTGGTTAATAGTCACGCCTCATAATCCACATAAACAAAAAGCCGGTCTGCTCAACCATTGGCAACGCTTGACGATGGTGCGTTTGGCGACTGAAAACTATCCGAAACTCAAAGCTTCCAATATAGAATTTGATTTGCCGCAACCCAATTATACCGTCAATACATTAGCCGTTTTACAAGAGAAATATCCGTCACACCAATTTGTTTTACTGATGGGCGAAGACAATTTGGCCAGTTTACACCGTTGGAAAAATTACGAACATATATTAGAGTATTATCAAATTTATGTCTATCCCCGCTTGACTTCAAAAAAAGCCCGGGAAATCATTTTAAAACACCCGGCGGTGCACTTGATTAACGCACCTATTATAGAATTGTCAGCCACACAAATACGGCAAGATATCAAAGCGGGTAAAAATGTCCGGCCGTTGTTGCCGCCGGAAGTTTATCAATATATTGATGAAATGAATTTTTACAAATAATTTTTATTTTGTAATTTCGTTTTTATTAAAAATAATTAAAACATGAGCCTTATAGAATTAAAAGTAGACAGGATACAATATAGTGAAACACAGTCAGGTGCTTATGTTTTGTTTTTGAGTGAACCCGTTACCAATAAAAAATTACCTATTGTTATCGGGGGATTAGAAGCACACTCTATCACCATAGGTTTGGAAAAAGATTTGGTGCCACAAAGACCTTTAACCCATGATTTGATGAAATCGTTGATGGACAATTATGGTATCAATCTCAAAAAAGTCATTATCAATAAGTTTGATCAAGGCATATTTTACGCCATGTTAATAACCGAAAAAGACGGCATAGAAAACGCTATAGATTCGCGCACATCAGACGCTGTGGCTATGGCGGTGCGTTATAATGCGCCTATTTTTTGTGAAAGTGGTATTTTAGAAGAAGCCGGTATATTTTTACC
>Ga0256834_1000458_pt1 | contig 29276 bp, 22 predicted proteins | sample 4281140metaG_FD_190536 | JGI IMG/M metagenome (GOLD analysis project Ga0256834, IMG submission 190536) | Hydrothermal vent microbial communities from East Pacific Rise, Pacific Ocean - 4281-140 | ecosystem: Environmental > Aquatic > Marine > Hydrothermal vents | place: Pacific Ocean: East...
CACTCCTTCAAGAAAAAAATTAATCATATTCTTTGACATTATTTGACATTTTTTAACTATAATATTTATATATATTCTAAAGTCTAAGAGCACAATTCATATTTTTTACTAAAAAAATATTTATTTCATGCTATTTTTAGCAAATTTGTACTAAAGTTTTAGTAAAATAGTACCTAGGGACTTAAAAAGGAAGGCTATGCAAAAATCAACGCCTGTCGATGAAGCGTATATATTTGATGATGGTTTAATTATCAGTACTACAAACCTAGAAGGAATTATTACCTATACCAATAGAAAATTTTGTGAAATATCTGGATATAATAAAGACGAACTGAAAGGTCAGAATCATCATATAATAAGACATCCAGATATGCCCAAAGTACCTTTTAAAGATTTATGGGGGACAATTCAATCAGGAAAAGAATGGACGGGTGTTGTAAAAAATTTGCGTAAAGATGGTAGATATTATTGGGTATATGCTCATATAACACCTCTTCTTACAGATGGTACAATTTATGGCTATACAGCAGCGAGAAGACCCGCTTCATCAAATGAAATTGATGAGTTCATTCCCCTCTATGCTGAAATGTTACAAAAAGAAAATAATTAAAGGGCTATCTAGATTATGTATTATATTACCAATCATAATGACCAAATCATTGCTGCTGACGAGAGTCTATTAAAATCACTCGACGTAGAAAACATTGATGATCTCATCAAAAAAGTTTTATTAGAAAAGATATCTTTTACAAAGAAATCATCTAGCGAACTTCAAATAACTACCTCTAGAGATACACATTCATATACTATGCGTTTTGCGTACCTCTCAAGTATGTTAGGTAGTTTGAATCTTATACATTTAGAGTCAAGAGAAGAACATTCTATTGAGACAACAGATATTCTCACGCCTGAAAATGGCATTAAGGATGATTTAGTTGAAAATATTCAAGAAGAAGCAAAAGACGAGATACAGTTAGAATCAGAGACTGCCTCTACATTACTCTCAAAAGAAGACTCATTCCTAATAGATGATAGTGAAAGAAAAGAACTTTCTAAGCCCTCTACTAAAGAAGATTTAGGTGATATAAGTAACCCAAATAAGGATGAACTCTTTGATCTTTCTCTTCCAAATGAAATCATCCCTAATAGTGATGTAATTCTTAATGATACTATCACAACTCCAGAAATAGATGACAGTGAGCTTTTTAACCTCATACTTCCAGAAGTAGCTACAGATACACTTGATGACATTGTGTTAGATAGTGAAGAAGATGCACAAGAATCTCTTTCTCTTACTTCTGCAGAAACACCAACACAAAGTGAATCTTTAGATACAAGCCCCATTGTCATACATATTCAAGAAGTAAGTGAAGATATTGGAATTTCAAATGAAGATTACAAAACATTTTTAAATGACTATATCGATACAGCCATATCACTTGAAGATGAATTACAAAGTACTGATCAAAATGAACGCTTATCTGCAGTCGATACACTCACCCAGCTTGCATATGTTTTACAATTACCTAAAGTCAATAATATTATCCAGAAAATATCTACCACACCAGAGAATGAACTTTCTGATTTGGTTGAATCACTTTATCATACACTTTCAAGACTCACCACAAAAGAAGAAAATGTTAACACAAATACAGAGACTTCTACTGAAACACTACCAGACTTCACCGAAACAAAGGATATACCTCTTGAAAAAGAAATAATACACAGCCCAATAAAAAATGGCTTTGGTAAAATTTATCTTGAAGATGTTAAACCTATACACTTTGATTTTCAATTAGAAGCAGCAGCAAATGACTTGTCATTACCCGTAGAACTCATTGAAGAATTTGTACATGACTTTATTGAACAAGGACATAGCGAAACAAAAAAAATGCTTCAAGCTTATGAAGAAGGTGACTTGGATACTATCCAAAAAATCGGCCATTTACTCAAAGGTGCCTCAAGTAACCTACGGATAAATGCATTATCTGATACACTTTATGACATTCAGTTTTGTGAAGATAGCAATAAATTAGAAGATTACATTGAGCGCTATTGGGCACACTTTTTATCTTTTGAACAACAAATAGACATGATTACTAAGTAATAAGGAAATAGACAATGACTATACGTAATAGACTCAAATTAATTGGACTTTTACCAATTACCCTCCTCATCCTACTCTCAAGCTATTTCTTTGTAACTTCCTACGTGAATTATGAAAAAGCAAATGCGCTAAAAAGTACGTTATCAAACAATGCTAAGCTTTCAAGCTTACTCACAGAAGTAGGTAAGGAATCTGGATTAACATCTATCTATCTTGCTAGTGAGCAGGAAGATTTTATGGATTCACTTGTTCATCAACGAAAGAATACTGACCAAGCATTAAATGCTGTTACTCAAAATTTAACTATTGAGAATACAATAACTTTACCTTTTTTACTAGATATCATGGGTGCTTACAATACACTTGACACGCAAAAGTATAAAAAACTTTTAACACAAACTACAAAATTATCGTCTATTCGTGAAAATGCTGATATGAAAAATGCTGATTTTAAAACAATCTTCTTTAATGAGTATAGAGAGAGGATTTCGAATCCAATACTTGAAAATCTTTTGGAAATAAATAATTTTGTACTGAATACAGAAATTTCATCTCTCATTTCTACACTCTCTAAACTTTATACAGCTAAAGAAAATGCTGCCTTAGAAAGAGGACTTATTTCTTACTATATGACAAGAAAATCATCTATCTCATTTAAAGAAATTGCTCTTTGGGATGAATTTAGAGCAAAAGCCCACTTATTTGATTTTAATAAAATCAACCATAGCGGAGTAGAAAAACAATTAAACACACTGATTCAGGATCCTCTTACAAAACATGCATTAAAAGAATTGGCAGTCACCTCTTCAGCTATTCAAACAGATATTGATACAGGGGATTATGCAGAAGAAGCTATGGACTGGTTTGCCTTGCAAACACAAAAAATATCACTCATTAATAAAGGTGAGTTAGTTGTTTCAAATACATTGTGGAAAAAAGCTGATGCCTTTTTAGAAAAACAACTATTACTACTAAGCCTTGCGACTGCTTTATGGGTACTTAGTTTCATTTTGGCATACCTAGGGTATACCACAACACGAGACATCACAAGAAATATTAAAGAACTAGAAGACGTACTAAATAAAGCTGTTGACAGCATGAAAAAGAATGAACATTATCTTCCATCTGATACATCAAATATAGAAAATATTAATCTTGATACCCCAGAAGGAACCAAAGAGGCTTATACATTCCTTGAAACACTCATTGAGACTGCAAAAGATGACAAGATAACAGCACTACGTGCAAATGAAGCTAAATCCTTATTTTTAGCCAATATGTCACATGAAATCCGTACTCCACTTAATGGTATCGTTGGATTTACAGAAATTCTAAGAAGTACTGAACTTACATCAGAGCAAGATGAATTTCTCTCAATTATAGATAAGAGTTCAGAAAACCTACTCAATATTATCAATAATATTCTTGACCTTTCCAAAATTGAAAGTAATAAAATTGAAATTGAAAATACTGTTTTTGATGCAGCAGAAGAGTTTGAATCTGCGGTAGAAACCTATGCAGTTGCTGCCTCAGAAAAAAATATTGATTTAAATTATTATATGGATCCAACTATCTCTAGCAAACTTAAAGGTGATCCAACTAAGATTAAAGAAATCCTTATTAATCTTCTCTCCAATGCCATTAAGTTTACAAGTTATGGTGGAGAGATTAACCTAGTCATAAAGAAAATACATGCTGAGAGTGATTTAAATCCTCGTATTTCATTCTCTGTACAAGATGATGGTATAGGAATGACAAAGGACCAACAATCTAGAATCTTTGAAGCCTTCTCTCAAGCAGATGTTTCAGTCACAAGAAAATATGGTGGTACAGGTCTAGGACTTACTATTTCTAGTCAATTTGTCGAACTTATGGGAGGAGATTTAGAACTAGAGAGTGCAAAAGACCAAGGAACCACCTTCTTCTTTTCACTACCACTTGAAGAAATTATTTCCAATGAAATAAACTATATTCATGCGTTTAATGATATTACTATTGGTAAGTATGAACATGAAATTCCAACAAAACTAGATACCTATCTAGAGGATTATTTTAAGTATTTTGGTCCATCTGTAAAACATTTTGAATCTATAGGGGACTTGCAAGAGCTTATGGAAAATGACCTATGTAAAAACTACTGGCTTGATTTAGATAAAACAAAGCAAAATATATTAGATGCTATTGAGAATATTGATAAGTCTAAACTCATTATTCTTGCAAATGTTACTAGTCGTTCAAAAATAGAAGACTTAGGTATCAATCAAGACAATATTATCTACAAGCCTGTTACACTCACTAAACTTAAAAATATATTATTAAAAAGTGCCTCTACTTTACCACAGATAGTAGAAGATACACTTCCAATACACGCGACTCGCTTTGATGCAAATGTACTTGTCACTGAAGATAATATCATTAATCAAAAACTTATTAAACGTATACTTGAAGAGCATGGTATCACTGTAGATCTTGCAGATAATGGTTTAGAATCTTTTGAAAAACGACGAGCCAACAACTATGATCTTATTTTTATGGATATTCAAATGCCTGTGATGGATGGTATCGAAGCTACCCATGAAATACTTGCTTATGAAGAAGATGAGGAGACAACACATGTTCCTATTGTTGCACTCACAGCAAATGCATTAAAGGGAGACAGAGAAAGATTTTTAAATGAAGGGATGGATGAGTACATCACAAAACCTATAGAAACATCTGAATTACTCTATGTACTAAATAAATTTTTATTAGACAAATCAACAATTTCATCTTCGGATATAGAAGAAAAAAATAAAGAAGATGCTGATTCACTAGTATCAAGCTCCACATCAGATACTGTGAAAATACTTGAATCATCAATAGACTCAAACTTAAACGAAATAGAAACCCCTGAATTACTACTAAATGAGGAAGATAATTTAATACTTGAAGATGACACTACTAATCTCATACTAAGCGATGATGATAAGGTTAATTCGGACACATTACCCCTCGAAGAAGAAATACCTTTAATTATTGACGATTCATTATCTGAAGGGAAAGAAACCTCTAAACAAATTTTAATCGCGAAAAAAATCATATTAGAACGTAGAATTCTTAGAAAAGTCTTAGAAAATATTGGCTATGCTTATACTGCTATTGAAGATATTGACACCTTTGAAAATGAAGTACTCTCTGGACACTATGATGTTATTTTCACAGATGCTGATTTAGCAACCGATACATTAATTCACAAAAATAATCACCTGATTATTACAGAAAAAAAATCTAAGAATGAGATTATTGAACTCATTCAAAGTAAAAGAGGGTAACCGTATATGGCACTAAAAATACTAATCGTAGATGATGATTTTATTAATAGAAAACTATTACAAACATTGTTGAAAAAAAATGTAGATGTTGTAGAAACCCAAGAGGCAGAAAATGGGTCAGATGCTTTAGAAAAACTTAATAAAGACCCTAACATTAATCTTGTTTTATTGGACATCATGATGCCCATTGTAGATGGTGTTGAGTTTTTAAAAATATTTAGATCAGATATGGCTAATTCACATATTCCAGTGATTGTTTTATCTACTGATGATACAAGAAAAACTGAGGTCTTTGATAACGGAGCCAATGACTTTTTACGAAAACCTATCAAAGAAGAAGATTTATTTAATAAAATATCTCAATGGTCTTAACCCTATAAAAGTTTTGATAAGTACTAAACTTATCAAAACTATCTTATAAAAACTTCTTCGAGTACTTCATCTATATCCGATACACCAATAATCTTAATGTTATTTTTTACTTCATTAGGTATTTCATCCAAATCTCGTTCAAAATTCTTCATAGGTATTAATGCCTTTGTAACACCCGATTTATATGCAGCTATAAGCTTTTCTTTAAGCCCACCTATAGGAAGTACTTTCCCTGTTAGTGTTACTTCACCTGTCATTGCCACTTTATTATCTATTTTGTTTTCACTTAAGATAGATGCGATGACTGTAACCATAGCTATACCTGCTGATGGTCCATCTTTAGGTGTTGCCCCTGCTGGTACATGAATATGAAGGTCATAACGCTTATATACTTCAGAGCTATCTACAGTCAGACGTTCTTCTCTCTCTTTTTGACTATGAGGAATCACTGATGGCATAATAGCCAAACGTCTTTCATCTATAAGTATTTTGACTAAAGAATGTGCAATGCGTGCAGATTCTTTCATAACATCTCCAAGACTACCCGTAAGTTGCAGTGCACCTTTGCCTTTGATTTTTATAGCTTCTATGGTCAGAACATCACCACCTACTGCTGTCCATGCAAGTCCAGATACAATACCAACTTGTGGTTTTTCATCTATTGTTGAAATTTCAAAGACTTTTTTATCTGTAAAATTTTCTAAATTCTTTTTTGTAACTGCTATAATATTTATACGCTTATTTTCTAAAAGTTTTCTAGCACTTTTTCTCATTAAACCTGCAATTATTCGGCGTAAGTTTCGTACCCCTGCCTCTCGTGTATATTCATCTATAAGTAGCTTTAACGCCTTATCTGTTATAGAAAATTCTCTACGCTTTAATCCATGTTTTTTCAACTCTTGTGGAATCAAATAACGCTTAGCTATTTCAAATTTCTCTTTTGGTGTATAAGAGTTTAATCCTATAAATTCCATTCGGTCACGTAGTGGTGCAGGTATACGCCCTACATCATTTGCAGTAGCTATGAATATAGCTTTAGAAAGGTCTATATTGAAGTTTAAATAATAATCTCTATATTTACTATTTTGTTCAGGGTCAAGTATCTCTAGAAGTGCAGCGGTAGGGTCACCTCGCATACTTCGTCCTACTTTATCTATTTCATCTAACACGATCACAGGATCCATAGTCTTTGCTTCTATAAGCCCTTGAACCAAACGTCCAGGCATTGCCCCCACATAGGTACGTCTATGTCCTCTAAGTTCATTGACATCTTCTAGTCCACCCAGAGCTATGCGTATCAAAGGACGACCAAGAGCAGTTGCTATAGAGTTTGCTAAAGATGTTTTTCCTACACCTGGAGGTCCTGCAAAACAAAGTATAGCCCCAGATGCTTCTTTTTGTTTAATCCCACGTAATTCAGCCAATTCACGTACAGAAAAAAACTCTACTATACGTTCTTTGGGTTTCTCCAGTGCATAATGATCTTTATCAAGTTCTTTTGCTACTTTTATCACACTTAAATTTTGTTTTGTAAGCTGCCCAAATGGTAGTTCAAGTACCCATTCTAAATAGCTCTGCAAAACATTTGCATCTGCAGAATCAGGATGCATACGTGCAAAACGATCAAGCTGTTTACTTATTTCTTTAAAAGCATCTTCTTTCATATGTGCTTTAAGTGATTCAATCTTCTCTCTAAAGGTTGCTATTTCTTCTTCACGTTGGGTATCCATCCCCAACTCTTGTTGTATCTCTTTAAGTTGTTCTTTTAAAAAGTATTCTTTATTGGTTTGCTCTATTTTAGAATGTACCTTTGTACGTATTTCTCGTTGCACTTTTGTAGCTTCTATCTCAGCACTCACAACATCTATAAGACCTAGTAGCCTTTTTTCTATATTTGGCTCAACATACAAAGCATACGCAACACTTTTATCAAGCTTTAACATGGAAGAGACAAGATCTGCTATACGGTGTGCTTCATCATTTTCTTCTATGGTACGTACTAGATCTGCAGAAAAAGAGCTATTCATAGCAGAAAGATTTTTTATCTTATCTCGTAAGATACCCATAAGGGCATCTACCTTTAACTTATTATATTTCTCAGTCTCTACTATTTCTATCAAAGCTTTGTTAAATGTTCCAACTTCCACATTTACTATCTTCGCACGAGAAAGTCCTTGAAAGAGTATCTTCACTCTGCCATCAGGGATATGCACCTTTCTCATAATAGACCCTACAACCCCTACTTTATAAAGTGCATCAAACTCTCTACTTCCCTCTTTACCTTCTATGGAAGAAGTCACAAAAAGTAAAGAATCATTTTCCATGGCATTCGTGGCTGCATCTATATCTTTTTGATCAGTCAAAAAAATAGGACTAATCATAAAAGGGTAAAGAAAAAGTTCATCTTCTACGACAATAGGAAGAGTGGTTGGAAATGCCTCATAATCGCTGAGTTGCATAGTAAATCCTTTAAAATAAAAATTAACAAGTAAAAATTAGAAGGAGTCGTAAACGTAGCTAAACGGAGGTTTTAATTTTTAATTTTTAACTTTTGTCTGATTAAATACCTACATAGGTATTTAATCAAATACTTTACCAATAATCCCTTGTTTAGGTGCTGTTATATCTGATGAATTTACAAGAGTCCCTTTATTTTTAGCTCTATATATTTTTGCGGCATTTGGTTTGCCTGTTCTGTCATATAGTGCAGCAATATTTTCATTTAACATATATTGACTCATGTGCAAACGTATGAGTATGGTATTTACCATAGCCGTATACATTGAACCAGGATATCTGTATGTAAATGTATTTGCTTTTGCTATACTATCCATAATGAGTTTTTGATCTTTATACACGTCTTTTATACCTAAAAAAGAAGCTTTTAATTTCATAAACTCTATGTACTCACGGTTTTCATTTTCACCATAGCGTTTATTATATTCATCAAGATAATAATTGGACAAAAGATACTGTTCATTATTCATATGTGCATGAGCCAATAACATAATGGCCGTAGGCATCTGTGGTGAACGCATATGTTCACTTTTCAAAGAGATGTAAAAGGTATCTGCTTTATCCATATTTCCATTGGCTATACTTTTTGCTATTTGCTTATACCAATAGAGTGCTGGTTTATTAAATTCTTTTACATTCTCAGAACTACCTGCACACCCTACAAATAGTAACGCCCCTAATATTAACAGAAACATTTTCATTTTCAAATCCATATTCAACCTTAGTTTTATATATTATGTTTATCATAGCTAAAGTATGTAAAAATTATATTGTAATGTATATAAAAAAGTATAAAATAAGATTATTTTTCACGTAAAAAATAAGATTTTGACATTTTTGACATTTTTATTGTATAATAGTGCATAGTATTACATATGTGAAAAGCCAAACTCATTGTAAAATGAGGACGGAAAGCCACGGATCTCTTAGAGATAGCCAGCTGCCAACTTATGTAGGCGATATCGCTTATTTCACGTTTTCACCCAATGTTTTACATTATCTTATTAAAAAGGTGTCATCATGAAAATATTAGAAATTTTTATGTCTCAATTCATTTATACTTTTCTTAAACTTATGCACAAATTAAAAGTATTTTTAGGCAGAAAGAAAACTGTCATTATACTACTTCTAACAACTCTTTTTGCTTCTCCCATGTACCTGTATGCAGAAGGAGAGATTGAGGCACCTAATAAACCAAAGATTACTCTTTCTCCAAATATCTCAGTAACTGAAGGAGATTCTGGTACTAAAACTGTTCAGATGACTATAGGTATTGACAAATGTCCAGATACTAACCCAATAATAATAGAATATTATACAGAAGATAAAGGGGGTAGTTCGGGTGCAAGAGTATCTGATAATGATTATATTAAAGTAGATAAAAAACTGCTAACCTTTACAAAAGACACTTGTACTAAAACTAAAACAGTTAATATCAAAATTAAAGGTGATACGAAACTTGAGGAAGATGAAACCTTTTATTTTAAAATTAGAGATAAAGGTACAAACTCTGCACAACCATACACTATTGTAAATAACCGTAGAAATATAACTATTAAAAATGATGAGATTGATAAAAGAGCTGATCTGCGTATGTGGAAATGGACTAATAAAGGAGCAAACAGTGTCTCTAAAGATCAAAAGGTTACGTATACACTATATGCCAAGAACCTTGGTCCATATAAATCACGTATACGTGTTGAAGACACCCTTCCCCTAGGAGTTAGTTTTATAAGTATTTCAGATGATTCAGGAAACTTTACTTGTAACTATAACCATGGTAATAGAAAAATAACTTGTACAGGGTCAAGAGAATTTAATAAAAATCAAGATGTGAAAATCAAAGTTAAAGTTAAGACAACTATTTCTGGACCTGCCGTCATTAAAAATACAGCTAGAGTTTCATCTCCAGATGGTATAGAAGACCCCAAACTTTCGAATAATAAAAGTTCAACAGATATACATGTAGATATCCCAGGTGGATACAATCATGTAAGGATAAGTAAAACTGTAGATAATTCTACCCCTGATCTTGGAGACACTGTTTTATTTACCATTAAAGTAACAAACAGGGGACTTGATAGACGTATTGCCTTTCGAGATAAGTTTCCAAAATATAATGATTCATGGGGAACAACAGGTGGGGCATTTGAACTTATTTCAATAGATAACCCAACACCAGGAGTTACCTGTAAAATAATAAACAAAACTTCAAATGACCCTTATGTATTTTGTTATAGTGATGCACCCTATACAAATAACCAATCCTTTACAGTAAAACTCTCAGCAAAAATAAAGAAAAAAGGACGTCTTTGTAATCGTGCATATGCTTACGAATATTATTGGATTAATAAAGACACGGAAACTGTTTGTCTAGATGCCACTGGTAATTTTCCTCCAACTCTAGCTCCTATCCCAGACCAATGGACCCAGATGGGTTCTTTTACAATGGCTCCAAATGAAGTTTCATTTTATGCAAATGATCCAGATGGAGACACACTGACTTATGCTGCCACGGGACTACCTGCAGGGCTCTATATAGACACAAGTACAGGAGTGATTTCAGGTACAACTACCACATTAGGAGATTTTACTGTAAACATTACCGTAGATGATGGAAATGGTGCTACAGCATCTGATACTTTTATCATCAATGTTAAAAACCCTCCACTTAAAGCCACACCAGATTTCTATAATACCAAACCTGGTATCCCTGTAATGGGGAACTTCATTACTGATAATACTGGTAATGGTAGTGATACTGGAGTAAATATACAGTTTCTCTCACATACTCCAGTTTCTGAAGGTGCACTCTCTATAGGACTAGATGGTTCTTTTACTTATACCCCTGAAAGTACTACTATAAATGCTATTACTTTTACCTATACAATTAAAGATGATTTAGGAGCAGAAGATACAGCAACAGTCACCATTAATATAGGTACAGATTATCATAAGGGTAGTAAAGATTTTAAGCGTATTAACCCACCACAAACTCGTAATATCATCGGTGACTATATCATTATGGGAAATACTATTACCTGTATTACAGATAAAAACGATACCTACGATGGAACATGTCAAAATGATAAAACACTGAATAATAATAGGTATATGTCTAAATACATAGATATAGATAATGACCCAACTACATGGGCTTCATCTTCTTCAAACTTTACACTTCCAGATAACTATGAACAACAAGGAGGTGAAGGTATATTATGGGCAGCACTTTTTTGGCAAGGAGGCGTACACAATGAATTTACAAATCATCCTCAAAGACGTGCCTATAGTTCTGGTGCAACATTTAATTATAAAAATATCACATCAAGCCAAAATCTTGATTTAGAGGCAACGGCCGGTAATAAAATACTATTTAAAATAAATAATGAATCTAACTATACCCCTCTACAAGCAACATCTTTTTATTACGATTCCGCACATGGAAACGAAGGTGGTTATTATGCAGCCTATACAGATATAACTCAACTCCTCAAGAGTAAAAATCTTGCTAAAGGAAACCATACTATTACCATTGCTAATATCACTACCAATGAAGGTAGAGATGAACGCTATGGTAACTATGGTGGTTGGTCCTTGGTTATCATTTATAAACAAGATGATTTTGATGGTGATCCACGTAATATATCTATCTACAATGGGTATTTAGCACTCTCCTCTGTCGAGGGAGGAATATCAAGTAAAGATATAAAGGTTTCAGGATTTAGACTTCCAAAATTTGGACCAATAAAAGCTAAATTTTCTTCTTTTTCAGGGGAAGGTGAATATGCATATGGTGGGGCAGGAACAAACAATCATGATAAAATGATTATAAAACGAACACCCAATGATAGTAACCCTAAAGATATGCCTGGAGCAGCAGATACCGCAAATATTTTTGATGCTAAATTAGCAAATATTCAAAGAAATAGTGGTAAATATAATGCTGTTCTCAATACAAATGGTATTGACATTGACGTCTATAATGTCTCACATATTATGGAAGAATATAGAAACCTAGATAAAAATATAAGTTCCTTATATATAGGTCTTAGTACCAGTGATGATTACATTACACCAAGTATGCTAGCATTTTCAACAGAACTTTATCAACCAAATATCTGTTATGATTATACACAGGATATTGATGGGTATATACTAGAATCAAAAGGCAATACCATAAAAACATCTTTTGGCTCTTATGGAGATAAACCTTTAACAACACGTATTTCTATTAGGTCAAAAGAAGGAGATTTTGCCCTTCAAGATGTAAATATTACCTATAGAATACATGATAATTCTCAAATAAAATATAAATACAATAGTACCGCTATAGCACCAAATGACATATATGCCTATATCCCTGCAGGTACAACTGGCCTAGACCAAACATATAGTCAAACTACAAAAGGTTTTAGTATGTATATAGGTGAAGGAGCTTCTAAACAACCTAATGGACCTGGTGGTGTCATAGACTCTTATGAGACACGTTACTTTAAACTTGACCACTCTATGCATTCTAGCAGTATTGACACACGCTTTGACTTGTGGATGGAATATAATGTAGATTATGGTTCAGGAAAACTTTCATTAAGTAAATCATTTGGTCCAAAATCTATTTGTCAAGAAGAATCAGGATACTTTCCTGCATGGGGTAACTTTAATATCTCTTCTGATGAAGCTAATGTCAATACGGGAGAACCATATAATCTTTACACCCAAGTAGCAAACCGTGATTTTAATGCAAGAATTACTAGCTATGATGATAACTTTAAAACACCAAAAAAAGCAGATACCTCTATAGAAGTAGAGCTATTTAATGCAGGGCTTTTCTCAAGAGATACAAATGTTTCATGTAACAACCCTGATGCTAATATTTCAAACCCTATATTTATACGTTTTAATGACGAAGTTTCTGTGCCACTAGAAAACTTAAGATATAATATAGCTATACGTAATGCTGGTTTTCGTATTTGGCATTTGGCTAATGAGGAAGGTAGTGTGATTGAACATAAATGTGCAACTAGAACTGATGAATCATGTTTTAAGACTCTTTATACCAATGAATATACAACCGATACAAACTGTAATACTGAGTGTAGTGTAGGAGGAACAGGTTGCTATCCTTGTCTTCGTACCTATTATGGAAAACCAATTTGTTCACGTGATAACTTTGCCATTAGACCAGAAGCATTTGTTACTACCCTTAAAGATAGTAATCAAAGTATAGATATCACTAAAGAGAATATAAGTATCTCCCATTCCCGTGTACCATCCAATAGTAGTTTAACAAATACAGCAAAATTAGTTGCAGGATATGCTTATAGATTTGATATTAATGCGACCAACTTCCTTAATGATAATGCTACCCCAGGATATATACAACAATTTAATTCTAATTCCCTTACTGCTCTGTCTCAAATGAAATGGACTCCTAATGGAAGTACCACTAATTGTAATGATCCAGAAGATAAAAATATCTCTATTACACTTTTTGATGGTAGCAGTCTTAATACTTATGAAAAAATAGCTCCTATCGATGGAATAAATCAAATAGGTGAATATAAATTTATGATAAAAGATGAAAATTGGACTGCCGTAGATTGGAATGAAGCACTTACGAAACACCATCTAGCTACTGGGTTTAATAAGGATTCAAAAGACTGTAAAGAAAATGATGACAGTGTTACTTCAGTAGGTTCAGGTAAACAAGGATGTACCATAAGTAGTAAGCATTCTCATCCAAATGGTCATGAATATACTGCACTTGAGTTAAGATACTATCCATACACATTTAATATAGATCAAGTAGGTACAGGAGCAGGTACAAACAACACTAGAAACTTTGTATACATTAACGAACTAAACACAGGGCTTTACCCTGGAGGTAGAGATGAAAACATGTCTTACAATATATATGGTACCTTTAAAGCTGCAAACTATACTGGTGATGCAGTAAGTAACTTTGTAAAAGGTTGTTATGCAGATCCTGTAGATATGACGCTATACCATACATACCTTTCAGATATACCTACAGCTACATCGAATCTTAGCTATGATTTGATAGATTATAACACTACTAATCCAAGTATTATTACAAAACCAAGAACGCAAGGTACCATTACTAATTCTTTAATTAAAAATGATAAAGCACCACTCAAAATTACACAACCTATAAGTGCCTTTGCTAAAGATATGAAAGGTGCCATTACTATGGATCTTGGATTCAATTTTAATCGTACCAATAATAACCCACTCAATCCAAGAAGAATCAATTTTTCTGACTTTAACATTAGCTATAGTGGGTCTCCCGATATTAGTGTTAATATGAAAACAGACCATAAAATATATGGTAATAAAAAAGTAGATCAAAATGTAACATTCTTTTATGCAAGAGCCAAAACACAACAATCTTTCTATGATGACATTACAGAAAATAGCGTAAACACACCTATCTCTGTAGTCATCTATTGTGATTTAGGCTTTACAGAATGTCAAGAAAGAGGTATCATGGCAGCATTTGCACAAACGAGTGAGTATGACTGGTGGAAGTCATGGGATCACAATAGTAATACTGATGGTAAAATAGAGATAAAAAGTACACCAAGTACTGCACCAAGTACTGCACTAAGTACTGCACTAAGTACTACCTCTGTTACTATAAATAATAAAGGTGTAAATAACACTATTGCAGTAAGTAAAAATGGCAGTGCCCCACTACCACAAACTATACCAATTAATTTTGTCACAGGTACCTTCCCTCTAAACTATACTGACAGATGGCTTATTTACAATGCAAATAGTGCCACTGTTCCACCTAGCCCATTTTATAAAGTAAGATTTATAGGTAATTCTGGTTGGGCGGGGCATGGAGAAACTGGACATGTGGTAGGCGGAGAGTCTAATACTAAAAAAAGTAAACGAGTGGAGTGGTAGTCTATGCACATTAACTTGTTTCGTCCAGCTATCGCTATGATAGAACTTATTTTTGCCATTGTCATTATGGGTATCGTCATGATGTCTGCACCAATGCTCATATCTACCGCATCAAAAAGTAGCTATGTTGCTGTGCAGCAAGAGGGCATCAATGAAGCAGCTTCAAGAATCCATATGATTATGGGATATGCTTGGGATGAAAATAACACAAATGACACCTACATCCCACCCATCTTACACGTCACAAATGGAGCAGATGACTTAAATGTATCTGATACCAATACCTCCCGACGTAAAGGAACACCCAATGAAAGTCAAAGAACCTACATACTCTCAGATATTAACAGTTCAAGACTCTTTGCTTCACAGCCACTCGCTCTAGGAGAAGATGGTACAGGAGAGACTGAAGATGACATGGATGACTTTATAGGTGAAATTACACTAACTGAGATTGAAGATGCTTCAGTAGATTATGTTGAAAATACAACGATTAACATCAAAACTGATATCGGCTATACAAAAGATAATCCAACAGGTAGTGCGAGCAATTATAATGCAACTACTATAAGTTTTGTACCATTTAGAGCAGAAAGTACCGGTAGTACCAATATAAAATCTATCACTGTTACCTTGAAAAGTACCTCAGGAGTAGATGAACTAAACAAATCTATAATGCTACGTGCATTCTCCTGTAATATAGGTGGATACACCCTAAAAGAGAGAACATTTTGATATATAAAAATAAGAAAAAAAGAGCCGCATTCTCTATGCTTGAACTGGTATTTGTCATCATTATCCTTGGTATAGTCTCATCAATAGGTGCAGAACTTATAGCAAAAGTGTATGAAAGTTACATAGTACAACGTGCTCAACATAGAGCCTCCATAAAAACACAATTGGCTATGAATCAAATAGTCAACCGTTTACGTTATGTTATACCAGGAACTATGGTAAGACGTATTGGGAAGACAGGTGAACCTGAACTTGTCACCAATGACATGATAGAAGATACCACGGGTAAAACCTATACTGTTTTACAATGGGTATCCATGGATGGAGATAGTTTTGAAGCTATTAATTCAAATTCCAGTACAGGTAGTGCTAGAAGGCCTGGTTGGAGTGGATTTTGTGATGTAGCCAATAGTACTGCAACTGCTCTCTCCAGTCCTGGTTCAAAGTTTACACTCACTAATTCCATTCAAACAAAGCTTGGAAAGCCATCAGGTAGAAAGTTTGCTATATTTTTTCCTGGTGATGATAATGCCAGTGGATATTTTGGTACAGGGTCTGGTTCAACCATTACACTAGACAGCCCTGCTAAGCGTATAGTGGAACGATATAAACTTGCATGGACTTCTTATGCACTTGTGATAGAAGATGGTGATTTAAATCTATACTACAATTTTTCTCCCCAACCTGGTACAACTATAAATGGGGAAAAATCTCTTTTACTTAAAGATATAACAAACTTCAAATTCCAAAGAAGAGGGCTTACCACTCGTATCAAAATTTGTGCTCAATCTCCAATCAGTGCAGACGTAAACATTTCATCATGTAAAGAAAAGGCGGTGTTCTAATGCAGTCTAACTCACAACGAAAAGCATTTTCTATGCTTACTGCCATCGTAACCATCGTACTCATGTCTACTGTAGCCATGTTTGTCATGAGTCTCTCTGGGAAGCTAGTCAAAGAGACAACAGCCCAATACCAGAGGGAGCAGGCTGTCTTGCTTGCAAACTCTTATACAGAGTATGCCGTTATGGCAGTCACAGCAAATGATAGAAATACTACAGGAGAATGCATAGAGACTATTAATGGAACGGTGAATGGATACCGTGCGAGTATACAAATTGCATATATCGGTGCTACCTCTATTATAGGTAGTTGTGCAGATACAAGAGAACTAGGTACTGTTCCAGAAGGAAGTGATACACCCCTAACAATTATAGTGGATGCTTATATAAACTATGATGATTTAGACAATACTTCTGGAGCAGAACTGACATACCACAGACGCACGGTACAAAAAATATGATAAAAGGATTCAAAATGAATAGGTCTGCTTTTACAATGCTTGAACTTGTTTTTGTCATTGTTGTACTTGGCATACTTGCAGCTCTAGCTATGCCAAGAATGGAAAGGGACCTAAATCAAGAAGCTGCCGACAATGTTCTCTCTGCTATACGCTATACACAACACTTAGCTCTTACAGATAATAAACATAAATATAATAAGAAAAATTGGCAAAATGCTCTATGGCAAATACGTTTTAAAAATACAGCTACTAATGGATGGTCATATACAATAGCATCAAACACAAATGCTGGTACTAATTTAAGTGATGATGAAGCTGCTATAGATCCAGCGAATGGAAAGCTTTTTCACGACACCGTAACGGATGGAAGTCCTAATGTTTTTATAGAAAAACTTTATGGTATAGATAATATTATTTTTAATGACTGTAAAGGTAAAGGAAATGATCTCTCACAACATATCGCATTTGATAATTTAGGTAGACCGCATAGAGGAGTAACTACCGGTGATACCTATGATTATCGCACCTATGTAGAAAATAAAAATTGTCAAATTACTTTTTCTTCTCCTTCTTTTGACAATGATTTTTCAATTGTTATTGAAAAAGAAACAGGTTATACCTATATACTAGGTCAAGAGTCCTCTTAACTCTTATCTGCTATTAACGCTTCATTAAGTATTTTAAGTTACACTTAAGATATGTATATCAAAGATATGCATACTTAAAACACTAAAGGAATTATCATGAAACGTAGTATAACAGGTAGACATTTTGACTTAACAGAAGCCATTAAAAATTATGCAGAATCTGCTGTAGATGTCTTAGACAAATATAATCTTGACATTACCACAGCAAATACCGTTATTTCTAAAAGTGAAAAAAAAGGTTTTATGGTTGAGTTTATAGTCAATCTAAAAGACAAAAATACCATTGTCATCACGCAAAATGATAAAGATGTCTATGCTGCCATAGACTTAGCCATAGAAAGACTCAAAAAATCACTCAGACGCCATGCAGACAAAATAAAAGGGCACCGTATTATGTCATTTAAAGACATGGGTGTAGAAGCTGAAGCCGTCACAGACTTAGATGCAGATGACATAGAAATAGTACCTATGGATTTAGAACTCCATAAACCTATGGATTTTGATGAAGCAGTAGAGGCCCTAAAAGCAGAGAGAAAAAGACAATTTATTGTCTTTAATGACCATGAAGGTATCATGCGGGTTATGTATAAAAGAGCTGATGGGAAATTCGGACTTTATTAATAACTATGGGCACTTGCCCATAGTTATTATTATGTGATTTCTACATTTTTATTTTTAATCCTAAATTTTGCATATGACACTATCTCCTCATCTTCCCCCATATCTAACCACTTAAATTTTTGTCCACTTTGAATAGTACCATCAAGTATATCACCAGAATCTCTAAACTTTAAATCTAACTTTGCAATGTCAAAGCCGTTGGTTGTTTTTGTAAACTGGATAAGTCGTTCTGAGGGTTTAAAGTTACTGTAAAGGTAACACCAGCTCTTTAAACCATTACGGCCTACCCTACCCCTTAATTGATGTAAAGTGGCTAACCCTAGTCGTTCTGCACCCACTATGACTATGAGTGTAAGTTTTGGTAGCGATATACCTACTTCAACTACTGTGGTAGCAAGTAAAATGTCACCTTTTTCTCTAAATTCAAGTAGTACTTCTTCTTTTTGTTTGTCTTTTCCATGGGTCAAATAGACATTCTCAAACTTACTCTCCCAAAACCCTCTACTCTCTTCTAAAGATTGATAGGGTACTTCACTACTCTCTTCTACCAAAGGATAAATGATAAGCACCTGATGTTGTTGTGCTATTTCTTCTTTAATATGCATAAGAAGATTTGGAAAGTCTTGCTTAGCAATAGTTTGCGTCAAGACTTCTCTCTCAAAAGGAGTAGTAGTGATGAGGCTTACGTCTAAAAGTTCAGAGTCCATCATAGCTTGTGTTCTAGGTATAGGTGTTGCTGAAAACTGTATGAAGTGTGGTTTACGTTCCCCAGAACTTACTAACGCTTCAAGTGTTGCACGCTGTTTTGTTCCAAAACGATGTTGTTCATCTACCATTACCAATGAAGCCTCAGGTAAATCTTCTTTATAAAGTAAAGCATGTGTACCAATGATAAAATCTGCATCTACATAATCTCCTTTATCTTTACCTTGCATAACCAAAGCTATGTTTACATATTTTGGCAAGTGTTTACAAGCCTCTTCATAAAGTTGTAAAGCCAAGAGTGATGTGGGTGCCATTAAAATACTTTTATGGGGAAGTGCCATCATCACTGAAGCGAGTATCACCATAGTCTTTCCAGAGCCTACATCGCCTACTACCATTCGTTTTGTTGCTTTTTTTTCATTGGCTAAATCTTTTTTTATTTCAGCTATGACTGTTTTTTGTTCTGTTGTCAAAATAAAAGGCAAAGCATTTACAAAAGGTTTACAATCACCATCTAAAACCCTCAAAGCAGGAAAGTCTGCTCTCTTCCCTCGAAGCTTTTTTAGATGATTATATGCTTCTAAAAATTTCAACACCTTAATAAATTCTGCTTTAAATTTTCCTTCTTCATATACTTCTTCCATACTTTTAGGAAAATGTATATGCATGATTGTGGCTACTTCTTTTGAGTCTAATCCTTCATTGTAAAGATTTTGTTCTGAGATATATACTTCTATGAGCGAAAATATTTCAGACTCTTTTAGTGTAGTTTTATATTTAGGTGTTATCTTTCCTACTTGTTTTATGGATTTTGGTTGAGACATTTGCCAGTACCCTTTGTACTCCTCAAGTTTCCCTTGTATGACATGAGAGGAACCTACCTCAAAAAGTTTATGATGGTAAGGCGTTACCCTAAAAAATGTAGAAGAAAGTCTACGTCCTGACTGTGTAAGATTAAATGTAACACGTAACTTACCATTATAAACAGAACTTTCAATAACTTTGGCTTCTAAAGTATTGACAATGCCAAGTTCTGGTTTAAGCGTAAGTGTCGTGTCATTATACGAATGTGGAATGATAAGTGCTAGGTCAAGCAGTGTATGAATTTTTAATTTTTTAAAAAGTTGTTTAGCTTCTTCCATTTCGATAACTTGCACACCTACTCCCTATTGATTAGTAGATAAATTATAACGAAGCTTTATAAAAAATGTAAATAGTATGTCATATTGACATATTATTTTGTATTGTTATCTTCTTTCTTAGTCACAATTGAAAAAGAGATGTCTGAGAGTTCTTTATGTGCCTTAATAAAAGTATTCATCTCCTCAAGTGTTACAGACTCTATCTTAACTAGTTGTTCTTTCGCAAAATTAAGTGGTCGTTCATAGTAGTAATCATTATAAGAACGTCCAAGTCTTTGAGTCAGAGTCTCTGTACGCAAAGGTTCACTTCCTAGTAAAAATTGTTTAGTATCCTCTAATTCTTTTTGAGTAATACCATTTTTTACAAATGCATCTACCACTGACTGAATAAGTGCTTTTGCTTCGTCTTGAGTAGAAAGTTTTGTCTGTAAATATCCACTCATATATGAAACTGATTTAGTACAACGTAGTGATGCATACACACCATAAGTAAGTCCACGTTTCACGCGAATCTCTTCCATCATACGAGAGCCAAATCCTGCTCCACCTAAAAGATATTCTGCTATTTTTGCTTTATATTGGTCTTTTTCTTTATACGAGTAATCAAAAGGTGCACCAAAAAATATATAGGCTTGTTGTGTCTCTTCATCTATAAGTTGTGTCTCTTTTTTATTTGATGTCTTTACTTGCTCAATCTCTTTGTCCTCTACCTTAGGTAACAATGCAAGTATCTGACTCATATAATTCTCTGCATCTTTAGCATTAATGTCACCACCTATAACTGCTATCACATTGTTGTATCCCAAATGTGTAGATAAAAAAGTTTTAATGTTTTCTACCGTTAATTTTTCAATACTCTCTACCGTACCATCATAAGGTTTTGCCAAAGAAGAGTCTTTAAAAAGCATCTTACGTAAAGCAGAAGCGGCAATGTAGTCAAAGTCACTCTCCTTTTGTTTAAGCCATCCAATTTTTTGATGTTTTATCTGGGTGAGTGCTTCTTTTGTATAGTTGGGGTCTTGTAAAAGCTCTATGAGTCTTTCAATGGCATAAGGGAATTCACTTTTAAGTGCTGACACTTCTAATACTAAACTTTCACGTCCCACACTTGCATGCAAGTCTATCGCATGTGCATCAAGTTTAGATGCAAAGCCTATGCTACCCTCTTTTGATGTACCTTCATTAAGTAGTTTTGCAGACATATCTGCTAATCCGTCTATAGTATTGGACAAATGCCCTGCATTTTTAAATACTAACTGTATAGAAACAATAGGAATATAGTTTCCTTCCTCATATATTAAAGGTACTTTAGTATCTTTTATAATAATGTCATGTAGGCTTGCTGCCATAAGTAGTCCTTGCATTAATAAAATCATTGTAATGATTTTTTTAAGTGAATAGTGAATAGTGAATAGTGAATAACTGCTTTCATTACTATACATTTATTACCACCTTTATACTATTCACTATTCGTTATTCTCTATTCACTCGAAATACTCTAGTATTTCGTACGCCGTATTACGCTTAGCAGGATGTTCTCCCACATCACGGATAAGCTCTATCATCTCTTCTTGGTTCATAGAATTTGCAGATCCTGCTGCAGAGACTACATTTTCTTCCATCATCGTTGATCCTAAATCATTGGCTCCAAAGAGAAGTGCCATTTGCCCTATGTATGAACCTTGTGTGACCCATGAACTTTGAATATTTGGTACATTGTCTAAAAATAAGCGTGCTACCGCTAAGTAACGTAAATACTGATTAGGTGTTGTTTTAGTAATAGTAGGTAGTTCACGTTTAAGCTGTGTATGGTCACTCTGGTAAGACCACATAATAAATGCTCTAAACCCACCTGTCTCATCTTGAAGCTGACGCACATAGTCCCAATGCTCTACTATTTCACGAATAGTTTCTACTGTACCGTACATCATCGTAGCTGTGGACTTAACGCCCAGCTTATGTGCTTGACGATGCACTTCAAGCCACTCATCTTTATCATGTTTCTTTGGTGCAATGATATCACGTACCCTATCGCTTAGTATCTCTGCTCCAGCACCTGGTATAGAAGAGAGTCCTTTGTCTCTAAGACGTCTTATAACTTCAGAGATAGAAATCTTAGAACGATTCGCTATATAGTCTATCTCTATAGATGAGAAACCATGTATTGTCACTTGGGGATATTTGATAGAAATATGTTCTACTAAGTCTTCATACCACTCTATCTCAAGCTTAGGATGTACTCCACCTTGAAACAAGATTTGTGTACCACCAATGGTAAGAAGTTCATCTATCTTTTGGTCTATCTCATCAAAAGAAAGAATGTATGCATCTTCTTTCTTTTCATGGGTATAAAAAGCACAAAACTTACAGTCTACCCAACAGATGTTAGTATAGTTAATGTTTCTGTCTACAACAAAAGTAGTGACCCCTTTAGGGTGTATCTCTTTCTTACGAGCAAGTGCCATCTTCCCTAAAGTTTTAAGGTCTGCTTTTTCTATGAGTTCAACTGCCTCATCTATGGTCATACGTTTTGTTGTAAGTGCAGTACGACTCGTCATTGAGTGACTCGCTTGTATTGCATTTTAATGCTTATCATTACTTCTCTTCTTCTTTTGGTGTTTCTGGTTTTTTCGTACCAAGCGCATCAAGGACTCCATTGATGAACTGAGGAGACTTTTCATCTGCTAGTTTTTTAGCAAGTTCTACAGCTTCATTAATGATGATAGCCTTGTCTGTCTTAGCAACCAATATTTCATAAGCACCCAGTCTCATAATAGCTTTTTCTACTTTTCCAATGCCAGCATAATCCCAGTCTTTTAAGTTTGATTCTATCTCTTTGTCTAACATCGCTAAGTTTTCTACAGTACCAGAAAAAAGAGCATTTGAAAACTCTCTTTGTTTGTTACGTATTTTACCCTCTTCAAGTATCTCATCAGAGAAGTTAGCAATGTTTTCATTACCCAAATCAAAAGCGTAGAGTAACCCTACCACTGCCGTTCGTGCTTGGTGTCTAGTAGCCATTTCTAAAGTCCTCCATTAATGTGACTAGTCACATGAGCTAACTGCTGACAAGTGACTAAATCGCAGTGCAAGCGAGACACTAAATGCCGAGTCGTAAGTTGACACAGCGTCAGCGTAGCTTTGTTTGGCTTTGCCAAAAAAGCGTCTTTTCTATAGAGCGTCATATAAGTTCATAAGTTCTATGAGTCCTACCATTGCTTCTGCACCTTTATTCCCTGCTTTTGTACCTGCACGCTCGATAGCTTGTTCTATGCTGTCTACGGTAAGGACACCAAAAGTTGCTGGCTTACCATATTTCATAGTTACTGATGCCACACCTTTGGTCGCCTCTGCAGATACATAGTCAAAATGAGGTGTTGCTCCACGGATGACTGCACCCAAACAACATACCGCATCATATTTACCAGAAGCCAATGCTTTGTCTAGTGCAAATGGCACTTCAAATGCACCAGGTACTAAAATAAGATCTAAATCATCTGCATTTCCACCATGTCTTGCATAGGCATCTACTGCACCTTCAACTAATCTGTCTGTAATGAAGTGATTGAACCTTGCATTAATGATGGCTACTTTTTTCTTTTTGTTTACTTGAAGATTACCTTCTACTATTTTCATATTTATTTCCTTGGAGTTTTATTTCTTTTTTATTCTACTATATTTTGTATCGCTTCTATCTGTTTCATAAGTAAATCTAGTTTTTTTAATTCTATCATATTTGGACCATCACTTAACGCAATACTTGGGTCAAAATGTGTTTCAAAAAAGAAACCATCTACACCTACTGCTGCAGCTGCACGAGAAAGATACGGTACCAAAGCAGAGTCACCCCCACTTGTAGCACTACCAGATGCTGGTTGTTGCACAGAGTGTGTCGCATCAAAAATGACAGGAGCAAACTCCCTCATTTGCTTTAGTCCACGCATATCTACCACTAAGTTACCATATCCAAAACTTGACCCACGTTCTGTGAGCCAAACATTATATTTTTGAGCATTCTCATAACTAGCATCCCCATCAAAACCTCTGGTTTTGAGCACTTTTTTGACCGAGTGTTCCATGGCTTGTGGTGCTAAAAATTGCCCTTTTTTAATGTTTACCACAGCAGATGTCTTTGCAGCTGCCACAAGCAAGTCTGTCTGACGACATAAAAATGCAGGGATTTGCAAGACGTCAGCTACCTCCGCAGCCGCAGCTGGTTGCGTGTAGTCGTGTACATCGGTGAGTATCTTGTATCCAAACTGTTCTTTGACTTCTTGAAGCATTTTTAAGCCTTCATCGAGTCCTGGTCCTCTAAAAGAATCTAAAGACGTACGATTTGCCTTGTCAAAACTTGCTTTAAAATAAAAATCTTTCGTACAGTCCTCATGGTATTTTCCAAGCGATTCTGCTATACGCATCACTGTATCACGATCTTCAAGCACACATGGGCCTGCTATAAGTATCATCTATTTCCTTTAGGTAGAGCAACAAGTAGCCCTGATGTTATCACTAATATTATACCCAAAGTTGTCCAAATATCGGGTATAGGGTCACCCAACATCGTACCTATGATGATGGCAAAGACAATATTACTGTAAGATATCGTACCAACAATACCTGCTTTTGTTAACTCATAAGCTTTTGTCATAAGTAGCTGAGAAATGGTTGCAAAAATACCTACCGCAGTCACGTATACCCATTCCAGGCCTTTTGGCATAATAAATTCTGCAAACATCCAGTCAAACTCTTCTGAAACTGTCACATACGGAGTAATCAACATTAAAAATAGAGGTGCTACAGTACCTACTACCATAAAAGACATAACAATAGCACGGGTATCATAATACTTTCTAAGTTCTCGTATAGAAGTGTATGCAAGTGCTGCTCCTATACCTGAAAAAATACCCAAAATGTCATACTTATCAAAACTTCCACCTTGAGGTTGTGCAACCAATACAATACCTATAAAACCAATAATAATTGCCAATAACGCACTTTTATGTAATTTTTCATTTAAAAATATATAGGCAAAAATAGCCACAAAAATGGGTGATGTTTTATTGTAAGTTACTGCCTCACCTAGAGGTATATGTGCCATAATATAAAAATAAGCTAACAGTGCAGCAAAACCCATAGAACCACGAAAAAGAAGGAGAAGTGCTTTCCCTCCTGTTTGCTTAAGTGGAACTTTCCAAATAGAAAGCCCCACAAGCATCACACCAAATATATTTCTAAAGAAAGTAACTTCTACAGGAGGCAATGTCTCACTCACTATTTTTGCAAAACCTCCCATCATCGCAAATGAAAATGACGCAAGAAGCATAAAAAGTATACCTCTATCCATATTTTTAATCATTTTTTTCAAATTACATTAGCCTCATTTTTTGTGAAAGTGTAGCATAATACTAATACATGCATAAAACAACATTATTACCATCAAAACAATTACCAATTAAGGTAACGATTTTAGTATAAAATACTATTTAAGAATTCATACTACAAAGCTTTATTTTATGATTCAATATTATTTTTTAAGGGAACGTATATTATGATAAATATTCAGGTATTCCATTAAATGAAAAATTCTCCTTTTTTAAAGAAAAAATTCAAAATAAACACAAATTACCCCCTTTACCATAATAAAATACATCTGATACAACTCTTTAATCTTGTTGCATTATTTTTTTTACTACCTTTATCTTTAAAAGCTTTTTTATTACAAGACTATAAATCATCTTTACCCCTTTTTGCTGTAGCCCTAGTAACACTATTTAACTACTATTATTTAAAAAAATCAAAAAATGAACATTTTGCTTCACATTTTTTATCATCTATATTTCTTGTCTTAATGACATACCTTGTCTATACTGGAGGAGTACACAACACGGGTCCTTTATGGATATCTTCTTTACCTCTTATTGTTCTTTTTGTGTTAGGATTAAAAAAAGGGTTGAACTATATTCTTCTATTTTTAATATTTACTTTTATAATTTTATATATTCCCTTTGACTTCCTAGGAAAAGCCCAATACCCTGATGATTTTAAATTACGTATTTTACTCTCATTTTTACTTGTTACTTTTTTATCTGCCTTATATGAGTATAATAATATTACCTCATTTGATACCATGCAAAAACTCAGAGAAGAACTTGAATATAATTCAACTAGAGATTATCTTACTTCCCTCTACAACCGTCGAGGATATGAAAAACATATACAAAGCCTTCAAAATCCAAAGGGTGTAATACTCATGTGTGATATGGATCTTTTCAAAAAAGTAAATGATAACTATGGTCATGATGCTGGAGATTTTGTCTTGCAAGAAGTCGCACAAAAAATAAAAAGTATCCTTAGAGAGGCAGATATAGCTATACGTTGGGGTGGAGAAGAGTTTTTTGTTTTTCTTCCCCATACATCTATAGAAAATGGTGCACTCATTGCAGAACAGATACGTATGGCTATTGAAAATCTTTCACTTATATATAAAAGTCATACCATTAAAATCACACTAAGTATCGGAGTAGGAGAAATCACAGATACTATGGGTCTAGCAGAGGCCATTTCTCATGCAGACCATGCTATGTATCGAGCAAAAAAAGCAGGACGAAATAGTACCGTCATATTTACACCGTAAAAGCTATAAGTCTTAACTATCTCGTTCGTATCAACTTAGCATCGCCATACATCAACACATCTTTTATAACTGATTTTTGTATAAAACCATCATGCCCTATTGCCAATAATATATCGCCTTTTTTCTTTCTAAAGTTCTTTTGATGGATGCGTGCTTTAGCATAGAGTTTTGCACCATTTCCCAAGTCTTTTTTATATGAAGCACTTGTTGCATCACTGGGTACGGTGATCTTTACTATGCCTTCTTGTTTTTCAAGACCTACTGCTTTAAAAGCATAGGTTTTTCCTTTTTGTTTTATTGCCTGTCCTAGGTTAAAGTAGAGTGTTAACAAGTCATCTTTAGCATAGAATTTTAATGTATTACTTCTTTCTTGTACTAACTTTCCGTCTATCCATTTTCTATAGCGTCTGGTCACATACTTTTTTATATGGTTGATGGTATATTCTTTTTTTACAATCTTATTCTTTTTAGTCGTGTTCATGATATATTTATCACTTATCATTAATCCATTTTTCATATGACCTTGTGAAACATACTCTTCTACTTGCCCTCCCATCAACATTTTTGCAAGACCTGCAAGTTTCACCTTGGTTTTTATGCTATATGTTTTACTATCTTTAGTCAAGACATTTTTTATGGTTCCAACAGTACCAAAAATACCAAATTTCACTTTATACTCTAAGTATGTTGTCTCTGCTATGATCATGCTATTTGTCGCTAGCAGTAAACTTAAAACTATTAAAATTCTTTTTATCATTGTAATTTCCTTTGAGTTCATGATTTACTGTGAATTGAGCCAAATTCTACTATAATGATGTGAATAAATCGTGTGGAGCAAAATGCCTATGAAAAACATAGATATCAATCAAAGTAATACATTAAATGTCCTCGATGGTCTAGATATGAACTTGGATCTTCTTGTCCAAGCTTCTCTTGTCCCTGCGTATAATGCTTTCCCTTTTTTATCAAAAACAATATTTGGTATTCCTCTTGGTAACTTGTTAGCAGCTATTATTATTTTTATCTTTTTTCTTGTGCTAAGAAGGTTTTTTTCTTTTATTATTATCGGTTTTCTACAAAAACTCTCTAAATATACAGAAACATATTATGATGACAAAGTCATTTCTGCACTTAAAGACCCCATTAGTTTTACTTTTATAGTCATAGGTGTTCACTTTTTCGTTGCACTCATTTTTTGGGAAACTCAAAACATTAAACATATTCTCAATACACTCATTATTTTTAATATATTTTGGGCTATTATTGCCATAACAGATGCCCTTCGTGGAGTCTTTCACCAAACGACTGCAAGATTTCACTCTGACCTTTCTAAAGAGATGGGTGACTTCATCGTTAAAATAGTTAAAATATTTATAGGCGGTATAGGTCTTGGAGCTATGTTACAAGTATGGGGTATTAACGTTTCAGCACTCATCGCTTCACTGGGTCTAGGGGGGCTTGCCTTTGCTCTTGCTGCTAAAGATACCGCCTCTAACCTCTTTGGGTCTTTTGCACTCTTAGCAGATAAATCTATACGTATAGGAGAATGGATAAAAGTAGGTGAGACGGAAGGTGTAGTAGAAGCGATAGGTATGCGTACCACTAAAATACGCTCCTTTGAGAAATCACTTATCACTGTACCCAATCAATTGGTCGCCAATACCCCTATTGAAAATTATTCACGTAGGGGTATACGTCGTATTAAGATACGTATAGGGCTCACATACAGTACCTCTTCTGAACAAATACATAAAATTGTTGAAGAGATAAAATATATGCTTCACACCCATGAAGGTATATCCTCAAAAGATACCCTTTTAGTCAATTTTGAATCATTTGGAGACTCTGCACTTAACCTTTTTATCTACACCTTCACGCGTACTGCAAACTGGGACAAATACCTGGACATTCGTGAAGATATACATTATAAAATCATGCAAATTGTAGAAGAAAACCATGCTAACTTTGCTTTTCCTTCACAGAGTATATATTTGGAGCAGACACCAAGCTAATATATCTAATACCTACTCTTAGAGTTATCTTTCACATTGATAAGCACTTTAATATGCTCTACCACTTCTACTAAGTCTTCTTGTAACTTCATTACTTCAAAGATGTCTTTATAGGCAAATGGTGACTCATCTAAAGTGTTTTCATCTACTGTACCTGTGATGCCTTTCATAGAAGCTTTAAAGTCCTCTAAAGAGACATTAGCCTTAGCCTTTTTACGGCTCATCACTCGCCCTGCT
>Ga0256834_1000459_pt1 | contig 29267 bp, 20 predicted proteins | sample 4281140metaG_FD_190536 | JGI IMG/M metagenome (GOLD analysis project Ga0256834, IMG submission 190536) | Hydrothermal vent microbial communities from East Pacific Rise, Pacific Ocean - 4281-140 | ecosystem: Environmental > Aquatic > Marine > Hydrothermal vents | place: Pacific Ocean: East...
ACCCCTTATGGCGAGCACTTTCTCTTTTCCTGCGGTATGGAAGTGGTGTTGGCAAATGGCAAGGTCATTCGTACCGGCACAGGGGGGATGCCCAACTCAACCAGTTGGCAGGCCTCAAAGTGGGGCTTCGGCCCTTACGTCGACGGCATCTTCACCCAGTCCAACTACGGTATCATCACCAAGCTTGGCGCCTGGCTGATGCATAGCCCACCTCCAGGAGGATACAAGCCGTTCTTGATGAAGTTCCCCAAGGTGGAGATGATCGGAGATATCATCCAGACCTTGATGCCGCTACGCCTGGCCAATATCATTCCCAACGCCTGCGTGGTCGTCAATGCTGGTTGGGAGGCCGCAGGCTACTTTACCTACGACAAAAATGGCAAAGGGACGAATCGGGAGACCTTCTACAAGGGCAAGGACAGCCTGCCCCCTGATGTCTTTCAGGACATCATGAACAAGTTCAACATTGGGGCCTGGAACTTCTATGCTGCTCTCTACGGAGCACCCGAGCAAGTGGACTTGAACTGGAAGTATGTCTCCGGTGCCTTCAAGGCCAAGTTTGGCAATCAGGTCGAAATCGTTACAGCTGAAGATGCTAAGGACGATCCGATCTTCGAGTACCGCAATCAGTTGATGAAGGGCGGCAGTACCTTGCAGGAGTTCGGTCTCTATAACTGGCGCGGCGGCGGCGGGTCGATGTGGTTCGCTCCGGTGGCGGCCGCACGCCCTTCCGAATGCGATAAGCAGATGAGCATTGCTACCCAGATTCTTAATAAGTACGGCTTTGATTATGTCTCCGAATTTATTGTTGGCTGGCGCGACATGCACCATATCATTGACCTTCTCTATGATCGTAACCAACCGGAGGAGATGAAGCGGGCCTATAGCTGTTTCGATGAGTTGCTAAGTGTTTTTACCAAAAACGGTTGGGGAACTTATCGCACCAATATCGCCTTTATGGACAAAGTGGCGGAGTCTTATGGGCCAGAAATGCGTAAAATCCACCACACCCTGAAAAAGGCCCTGGACCCCAATAATATCCTGGCACCGGGTAAATCGGGGATCAGTCTGGATTCAGCTGGTTAAGGCCTTGGCAACAGCTGGAATCAATGAAGGAGATGAATATGAGTCGTTTCGTTACACTCCCCAAGGGAGTGAGTGAACAAACTTTTACCAAAGCTATTCAGGAGTATCGGCAGCTTCTGGGTACGGATCTGGTCCGCACTGATCGGGCATCAATGCAGTCCTACCTGAACATCACAATCGCCGAAAGTGAGGTTTTACACACCCCTGCTGCAGTGATCTATCCCAAGACGGAGAAAGAGATCCAGTCAATAGTTGCCATCGCTAACAAATACAAGACCCCGCTCTGGACCGTCTGTAACGGCGAAAACGAAGGCTACGGCTCCTCGGCTCCGGCATCTGCGGGCCAGATAGTGCTCGATCTTCGAGGTATGAAGAAAATCATCGAAGTCGATCAGGAACTTGGCTACTGCCTGGTAGAACCCGGGGTGACCTATGCCGAGCTACAAGAACATCTTAAGAAAAACAAGATCAATCTGTGGCTTGATGCTCCCGCTCCTGCGGCCAATGTCAGTGTCGTCGGCAACATCATTGAACGTGGCAGTGGCTATACCCCGTACAGTGAAAATTTTCTTTTTTCCTGCGGGATGGAAGTAGTTCTGGCCGACGGCAGCCTGATCCGTACCGGTATGGGAGGAATTCCCAATAGTACCAGCTGGCAGGTCTTCAAGTGGGGTTTCGGGCCTTACGTCGACGGGCTGTTCTCGCAGTCCAATAACGGGATTGTCACCAAGCTTGGTACCTGGCTGATGGGGGCGCCGCCACCAGGAGGTTACAAGCCATTTTGTATCAAATTCCCGAAGGTAGAGATGCTTGGCGACATCATTAAGCCGTTGATGCCTTTGCGTCTGGCCAACATCATCCCCAATGCCTGCGCATTGGTCAACGCTGGCTGGGAGGCGGCAACCCGTTATGCCTTCGACAAGAAAACTCCCAACGGCTTTCTTAATCAAGGAAAAGAGATCATCCCCACCAAGAGCTTGATGGAGCGTTACGGCGTCGGGGCCTGGAACCTTTATGGTGCTGTCTACGGTACCCCTGAACAGGTGGCTCTGAACTGGATGTATGTCGAAGGGACCTTCAAGGGTGCGTTTGGTGACAAGATAGAGATCATTACCGAAAAGGAAGCCGCGGGCGATCCTGCCTTTGCATATCGTAAACAGCTGATGATGGGTGGAGTTACCAAGGACAGTCCTCTCGACAAATGGAGATCTGGTGGTGGCTCAATGCGCTTCTCCCCGACAGCGGTCGCCAGGCCTGGTGAGTGCATCCAGCAGACAAAGGTTGCCAGTGGAATTCTCAATAAATACGGCTTCGACTATCTCAGTGAGTATATTTTCTTCTGGCGGGACGCACGTCACGTCATCGACTTACGCTTTGATCGTAGCGACTCGGCGGACGTGCAGCGGGCCTACCGGTGTTTTGAAGAACTTGGAAAAGTCTTTGCCAAGCAAGGATGGGCGGTCAATCGAACCAACACAGCCTTCATGGATAAAGTCGCCGATTCCTACGGACCGGCGATGCGTGAGCTCAATCACACTATAAAAAGGGCGCTGGACCCCAATAATATCCTAGCACCCGGCAAGTCGGGGATTGATCTCTCCTGACTGGTTTGATTGTCCGACAGGCTGCTAGAGGCCGATAGTCATCAAGAGGAGGATTGTCAGAAATGTATTCAAAGGCTAGATGGAAAATTTTATTTTCGGCCAGCGTCGCAATCATGGCTCTCTACATCAACATGATCGTGTTTGCTCCCATTCTCGGGGATATCTCCACCGCCCTGAAAATCGATATGGGGACGGCCACTAATCTGATGATGGGTTTTGTGCTCTCGGTCGCTTGCGTTTTGATTTGGGGCGGAGTTGTCTGTGATAAATTCGGGATCACCGCCGCATTGATCCTGGGTCTGTTGTGCACTTCGATCCCTGCGGTTCTGATGCCGCTGTTAGGCCAAAGCTACAGCACGGTGTTTATCGGTCGATTGATTCAGGGGGCGTCAGTGGGCTTTGTGTTTGCGACTATCGGCCCCATTCTGGCGTTGTGGTTTCCTCCCAAGGAGCAAGGAGTGGCTGCCGGAGTTTTATTCGGATCGATCTCCCTCGGTTCAACGATCGGGGTGATCGCTTCTCCTATACTTCTTAAGGCGTTCGGCAGTTGGGAAATGATGGTCGCGGTCATGTCGATTCCGGGTTGGGTCGGGATCGTTATGGCCTATCTGTTCACCCGGCAAGCACCTTCCCCAGAGGTTATTGCGGCTTTGGGTGCCGGAATGGCATCCGGCAATCAGAATCTTAGCGTTAAAAAAGCCCTTGCGCAGCCCATGACCCTGTTGATTACCGCAGTGATCGTCTGCAACGCCTGGGCGCTCTATTGTCTGTATAATCTTGTCCCACCTTTTTTGTCGGCTCCGCAGCCGATGGGAGTCGGTCTTGCGTCGCTGACTGCGGGGAACTTGTCTCTCGCCCTGACCGCTGTCGGGATTATTGCTCCCTTCGCCGGTGGACTCTTCTTCGATAGAATTGCCAAGGGCAACCCCAAGCCCGCTGTAATTATCGGTTTTATCCTTTCTGGAGTCTTTATCTATTTAATTTCGACACCTTTGGTCTATGGCAACAGGCTTCTTCTGGTCGTTTGCCTGATGCTTGCCGGGTGGGGGATCCCCTTCATGGGATCTTCTCTCAGCGCCTATATTGCAGGGAGCTATCCTCCCGCAATTGTTGGCAGAATGATGGGGTTCTGCTTTGGTGTGGGGACCTTCGGCGGGGCTTTGGGGCTCTATCTCGGTGGGCGGTCGATCGGTTCCACCGGTAGTTTTTCCACTGCTCTGGCTATGATTTCTGGGGCTGCAGCTGTGGGCGTTATTCTGATGCTGCTACTCAGAGAAAGACAAGTAAACAAGGTTGCTGAAAGCTCCGAAGCTTCACAAACCGTTTGATAGTAAATAACACGATTTTACAGGCGTGAATTGCACGTCGCAATCCACCAACACTATAACTTTGAAGGAGAATGTCTCATGGGAAGACTTGATGGAAAAGTTGCTATTGTTACTGGTTCTGCTCAGGGTATCGGCGCAGCCTACGCATTGGGAATGGCCAGGGAGGGTGCCAGGATCGTTGTCGCTGACCTGCTTGATGGGCAGAGTACAGTCGCTGCTGTGCAAGCTGCCGGAAGCAAAGCGATCTTCATAAAAACCGATGTCACTGACCAGGCGCAATGTGATGCCATGGCGAAGGCTGCTAAAGATCGTTTTGGTGCCGTGGATATTCTGCTCAACAATGCCGCCATTTTTGGCAGCATCGTCATGAAGCCCTTCATGGAATACTCCGCTGCTGAGTTCATGAAAGTCCTGGAAGTCAATGTCTTAGGTCAGTTTCAGTGCATGAAGGCCGTCTTCCCTTATATGAAGAACAAAGGCGGCAAGATCATCAATGTCGGTTCCTCTTCGATTAATGAAGGCGTTCCCGGGATGCCTCACTACGTGGCGTCAAAAGGCGCGATTATGGCTCTGACCCGTTCTATGGCACGGGAAATGGGGGATTTCAAGATCAATGTCAATACCATTGCTCCCGGTTTTACCCACTCTGACGGTGGCAATAACTTTGACAAGAATAAGCAGATGGATATTCCGCCACTTGAAGAGCTGCAGCTTAATGCCCGTTGTATCAAAAGGGAAGCCGTTCCTGAGGATCTCATAGGTGTGGCACTTTTTCTCGCCACAGATGACAGTGCGTTTATCACCGGTCAGATGATTGTCCACGATGGCGGTCTGTCTTTTCATTAAGTGCTTCGTAAAGCCTAAATGCGATAGTTTGCGGTTTACAGTTTCTCAGGCTGTTATCTGAAGCCAATAGTTGGGGGCAGATGAGAGCTCCTTTGGGGGGAATTGTTCACCAGCAGGCAACGATATCCCACCGGGAAAAATGTTCACTCACAAGATAGTGGTTTCGCTGGAAAACGACGGAACCGTCATTTTCACAAGGAGACGATTAATCATGCAAGAATATAAGCTTTTTATTAACGGAGAGTGGGTGCCTTCGTCCGATGGCACTCTGGCCGATGATATTAATCCGGCCACCGGAGCGGTCTACGCTAAAGTGCATCAGGCAAGCAAGAGGGATATCGATGCCGCCATCGCTGCTGCAGATGGGGCAAAGGTTACATGGGGCAAAACTGTGCCGTCGGAACGGGAAGCTATTCTGATTAAGGCCGCCTGTATCCTTGATGAACGCATTGCCGAATTTGCCGATGTCCTCATCGACGAGGGAGGCGCAACCATAGGCAAGGCGATGTTTGAGGCAAGCTTTGTTGCAAACCTGCTGCGTAGCGCCGCCGGTGAATGTCGGCGTATCTTCGGTGAGACGATGCCTTCGGATTCCCCGGGAGTTTTTTCTATGACAGTGCGCCGTCCTCTGGGTGTTATCGCCGGTATCTCGCCCTTTAATTTCCCCTTTTTGCTGGCCATGAAAAAGGTATGTCTGGCGCTGGCCGCTGGCAACACCTTTGTCCTTAAACCAGCCTCACCCACCCCCGTCATCGGACTGAAAATTGCCGAACTTTTCGAAGCCGCGGGGCTACCCAGCGGGGTCCTGAATGTCATACCAGTCAAGGGCAGTACCCTCGGAGATACACTGGTGGCGGATCCACGCATCAAGATGGTCACCTTTACCGGCTCCACCGAAGTTGGCAAGCAGCTTGCCGAGGTGGCAGGGCGTTACCAGAAGAAAATCACTCTCGAAATGGGTGGCAAGAGTCCCTTGATCGTACTCAAAGACGCCGACCTCGACTACGCCGTTAACGCCGCCGCCTTCGGGATCTTTCTCCATCAAGGACAGGTCTGCATGGCCAATTCCCGGCTGATTGTCGAAGCCGAAGTTTATGACAGATTTTGTGAAAAGTTGGCAGTAAAGGCCGGAAGCCTGAAGGTCGGTGACCCACGCCAACCAGATACGGTCATTGGTCCGCTGGTTGATGCCAAACAGTGTGCTTTTATCAATTCCCAGGTAGATGATGCTCTCGCCAAAGGGGGACGGGTGCTGTTCGGCGGAAAGTCGGAAGGCGGCTTCTATCAACCTACCATTGTGGCTGATGTGACCAGGGAAATGCGGATTTTCGATGAAGAGAGTTTCGGTCCGGTGGTCTGCGTAAGCAAGGTCGCCAATAGTGAAGAAGCCCTGGAGCTGGCCAACGATTCATCCTTCGGTCTCTCTGCGGGCCTGATTACCAATGATTTGCAGAAAGCCTTCGATCTTTCCTTGCGTCTTGAGTCAGGAATGGTGCATATCAACGATTGTAGCGTCCTCGATGAACCCCATGTCCCCTTTGGTGGGATCAAGGACAGCGGTGTGGGCCGCGAAGGGGGGCATTATTCCATGGAAGAGATGACGGAAGTAAAATGGATTACCGTGCAGATGGGGCAGCGACACTTCCCCTTCTGAATTCGGGTGCAATCTGTTTCAAAGTCGGGTCTCCACAAAGAGGCCCGACAGGCTATGCCCCCCAGCGTTTAAAAATGTATAGGGTAGATATTATACGAGCGCCAAACAGGTTCTTCAAGTTTCTAACTTGCAGGTCGGTAACACAGTTTAAAATAAATACGGTGCCAGCGGGTTGTTGCCTTGCTCTTTTTTAACCTGGGTACAAAGCGCACGAGTGATTTTATGTCGGAGTTTACAGTTAAGGAATACTTTAGATGACAAAGAATGTTTCCCACTGCTTCAAATGGGCATTTGAAGGAAAAGAAGTTGTAAATTATGCGTCTCAAGCCTGTTCAGCAACGATTTTGATTCCTCTGTTTTCATTCAAATAACTATTTCCTTTCCCCGGTATCTTTTAAAGAGTCATGGTTTGGATGATCCACTTGGTTCCGCTCTGTGGAATTGGATTCCAAAAAAATGTTGACTCAGGACTTTCCTCATGTAAATATACTAGCAGCGGTTTTGTAAATTAAAAGCTGGAATCTGAACTTTCGTCAAAGGCAGGTAAACCTTTTTAAGTGTGAGTACAAAACGATCGCCAAAGAGCAGTATAGTCCGACAGACTCCTAGATAATACCAACGATTGAAGAGGTCCAAAATGGAATTCACACGAGAGATTTATTGGAATGTTGGCCATGGAGTAACCACGCTGTTACCCATGTACATATTGACCTTTGCCGCAATTGCGGTGCTGGTCAACGCGTTCATGAAGCGGATCAAGGTCTACAAACAGGGCCAATCTCTCGACCGGCTTGATCAATTACCGCTTCGAATCGGTAACATGGTCAAGAATATGTTGCTGCAGAGCAAGGTGCTGCGGGTCAAAGGGCCAGGCCTGGCCCATGGTTTGTTCTTCTGGGGTTTCTTCCTGCTGTTTATCGGCACCTGTCTGATCGTGCTGCAGGCCGATTTCACCGATCTGCTGTTTGGCGTCAAATTCCTTAAAGGTAAATTTTATCTGCTCTTCTCGGTGGTTCTTGATATCGCCGGGCTGGTGGCGATTGTCATGCTTGGCGGGCTGCTGGTGCGGCGTTATATCGTTCGTCCGGAAGGGTTAGAGAGTAAAACTGACGATCTCATCATGCACGGCCTGCTCTTCGCGATCCTGATCAGCGGCTTTGTCATTGAAGGCGCGCGCATGGCGGTCACCGAGATGGGTACGCCCTTGGCCATCTGGTCACCAGTTGGTCTGGTCTTTGCCAAAGCTTTCGCCAGCATGCCGGAAGCGACTCTACGCTCTTTACACAGCCTCACCTGGTGGTTCCATCTTCTCTTGGTGATGGCCTTTATTATCGCCATTCCCTTTACCAAGTTCCGCCACATCTTTACCACCAGTCTCAATTATCTGTTCGCCGATCTCGGTCCCACCGGCAAACTGGTCAGTCTTGACCTGGAAGATGAGGAGGCCGAGAGCTTCGGTGCTGCGGCCATTACCGATCTGACCTGGAAGGATATCTTTGATACCGACGCCTGTACCCAGTGCAAGCGCTGTCAGGATCGTTGCCCGGCACATAATACCGACAAACCCCTCTCGCCAATGAAGATTATTAATGATTTGGGCGACGTCGCTTTCGATAATCCTGAAGCTAACCTGATCGAAGCCTGCGACAAAGATGCTCTGTGGTCCTGCACTACGTGCCGTGCCTGCCAGGAGATCTGTCCGGCCAGTATCGAGCATGTCAGCAAGATCGTCGATATGCGTCGCAACCTGGTGTTGATGGAAGGTGAGTTCCCCGGCGAGGAAGTGATGACCGCCATGGAACAGACCGAAGTTAATGGCAACCCGCTTGGCTTAGGTTATGCCTCTCGTGGCGACTGGATAGAAGAACTTGATATCAAGCCTCTCTCTGAAGATGCTGATGTGGATATTCTCTACTTTGTCGGCTGCTACGCCTCTTTCGATAAACGCAACATCAAAATCGCCACCGCCTTCATCAAGCTTTGCCAGGCGGCTGGTGTCAAGGTAGGCATTTTGGGCAAGGAAGAAAAGTGTTGCGGCGAACCAATGCGTAAAATGGGCAACGAATATCTTTATCAGTCACTGGCGGCTGAGAATATCGAATTGATCAAAAGCTATAACGTCAAGAAGATCGTCACAACCTGCCCACATTGCTTCAATACTCTGGCCAAGGATTACCAGGATCTGGATTTTGATGTTGAGGTTGAAAACTACACGGTGTTCCTGAAGCAGTTGCTTGATTCCGGCAAACTCAAACTTAACGCCGAAGAATTGCACTGTACTTATCACGATTCCTGCTACCTGGGCCGCCATAACGATATTTATGCGGCACCGCGTGCCCTGGTCCAGGCTGCTGGTGGCAAGATTGTCGAAATGGACAAGAACCGTGCGGAAGCTTTTTGCTGTAGTGCTGGCGGCGGTCGGATTATGGCCGAGGAGAAACTGGGTGATCGTATGAACATCAAGCGGGTCGAAATGGCGGTTGAGACCGGGGCTCCGACTTTGCTCTCCAACTGCCCGTTCTGTCTGACCATGTTTGAAGATGGCATCAAGGGGGCTGATGTTGAAGACAAGCTGAATACAAAGGATGTTGCCGAAGTTCTGGCAGAACGTCTGATATAGGAGGCTGTCGGTCTATCCATGATCTGGCTGCAAATCGGCTGTTTGGCCCGTATCTCAACTTCTTTTCGACCAATAGCTACTGCTATGAGCTCTCAAACTTCTGGGCTTTCGCTTCAACCCTTATTGTCTGCCAGGCTCCTAGTGTCCCGTGCGGTTAATCGTGACGTATAATTCTGAGACATTTTGGTTGCTGTCAAGGCGTGCTGATGAGGGCCTAGCGTGCGTTAAGCCAAAGAGGCGCAACGCAGACAGCGGGCAAAAGGGCCATAATTAAAGGATAGGATTAGCCGCACGGGACACTAGATCGTTTTATTCCCGGAGTGTAGGGGTTTTGAGTTTATTGGGTTGTCTCCTGTGACTCACCTCCTTCAGGTTCTCCTGCCTCCGGTTTTTTTAAAACAACAGAAAGATTTTGATAATAACAACACTATTGCGGAGGAAACCGATGAAAATTCTCGTATGCATCAAACAGGTTCCGGACATGGAATCTAAGTTTAAGGTGAACAGCGAAGGCAACTGGTACAACGATACCGATCTTGCCTGGAGAATGAATGAGTATGATGAGTACGCCGTTGAACAGGCTGTGCAGCTCAAGGAGCAGGCTGGTGATGCTGACCTGACGGTTCTCAGCATCGGCCCGGACCGGGTTAAAGAGATGATGAAGAAAGCTCTCGCCATGGGTTGTGATCGTGGCGCGCATATCGCCGATGATGATTTTTTTAAAAAAGATCCCTATGAAATTGCTTCAGTAATTGCTGAATACGCAAAAGACAAAGAATTTGATCTGATCTTTACCGGCATGCAGTCACAGGATCGTGGCTCAGGGCAGGTTGGCGTGCTGGTTGCTGAAATGCTTGGTCTGCCAAGCATCACAACGATCGTCGATTTTGCCTTTGACGGTGGACAAATTACAGCTAAGCGTGAACTGGAAGGTGGCATCAAGGCGATCGTCAAGACCACGGCTCCTGCGTTGGTCACCTGTCAACTTGGCCTCAATACACCACGCTACCCGACTTTGCCGAACATCATGAAGGCGAAGCGCAAGGAACTGCTGTCAGTTCCGATTTCTGAATTGCTCAAGGTGGAAGGCAAGCAAGAGACCGCCAAGCTGTATTTCCCTGAGAAGAAGGGTGGTGGTCTGGTTCTTGAGGGTGATGTTGGTGATCTGACGGATCAGTTGATCAAGATTCTGAAAGACAAAACTGCCGTGTTGGCATAGGCATCCGTCAAATCTGACAGTTTTATGGGAGAATAAAAAATGAAAACATTACTGGTTGCAGAATATAGAGATGGCGAACTGCTTAACAGCACTTATGAACTGGTTGCCTTCGCCCAAGATATTGGTGCTGAAAGCGCCATGTTCCTGGTGGGTAGTGAGAGTGCCTTGCCGCAGTACGATGGCACGCTCTATTTGGCCGATACTGGCAAATACAGCGAATTCAATCCCGCTGTGCACAAGCAACTGCTGCTTGATGTGATCGCCAAGGAACAGCCCGATATGGTGGTCTTTGCCCATAGTTCCTATGGCTGGGACCTGGCCCCACGGATATCTCTGGCGCTGAATGTTGCCCATGTTTCCGAAGTAGTCGAGATCAAAGATGGCGTACCAGTTGCCCCGGTCTGTAATGCCAAGCTGAGACGTGATGTTAAGGCGAAGACCGCGCAGATGGTAATCACTCTTCAGGGCGGAGCTTTTGGTCTGGAAGACGAGCCGAGTGGTAGTCCGACGGTTGTGCAAATTGACACGGATGCTACCGCACAGGTTGAGTTCTGTGGCTATGAGGAGGCAGAAGCTGGCGGAGTCGATCTATCCAAGGCGGATATAATTGTCAGCGCCGGTCGCGGTATAGGCAAACCTGAGAATCTGGCGATCATCGAGGCTCTGGCCAAGGCTCTTGGCGGCGAATACGGCGCAAGTCGTCCGGTGGTTGATTCTGATTGGGTTGATCATAGTCGTCAGGTTGGCACCACCGGTCAGACTGTTTCACCGAAACTCTACGTTGCCTGTGGTATCTCCGGAGCGATCCAGCATTTGGCCGGTATGAAGAAATCGGAATTCATCGTGGCGATCAATACCGATAAGGATGCACCGATTGGTGAAGTTGCTGATGTTCTGATCGTGGCTGACCTCAAAGAATTTGTGCCGGCGATGACCGAGAAGATAAATAACCTTTAGATGAATTGAGTCGTTGCAGGGCAGGCCGCATTGTTGCCCTGCAAAGACTCAACACTTAATCGTTGTAGAAGCGAGGGTTGCTATTCCAGAGATCCCGGTTGGTTTTGTCTTGTGTCTCAAATAGGTATTACGGTACCTATATACCATGTATGGCTTTGGCTTTATTCAATAAAAGCAGAAATGAATATTTACGAGTACCGGCCAAAGTAATTCTACGTAATTTTAGGTTCTGGTTACAGGCGAACAATTAAATATATCAAAATATTAAGAGGGTAGAGCTATGACGAGACATTCAGAAGATCCGGTGCGGCATATCGTTACCTTTCGTGTGAATACTGAAGAGAAGAAACTTCTGGAGCAGTTGGCTAAGAAGTCTGGTCGCACCGTTTCTGATTTTATGCGACGGAAGCTACAGGTATTAGGAGAACGTGAATGATTATCAGTATTGGCTTAAAGGTGAATGTGTAGTAGGTCAGACTTTGCCTGACATTCACTGTCAGACTTGGTTGAGCGCAGCAGGGCGAGTTTTGTTTGTCACAGGGCATCCAGGACTCATCCACAATAGGTGGTTTCAGGTTACTAAGGCCTGCTTACACAACTTTTGAGACATCCCCTTCATGCTCTGACATCCCCTAACGACTGAGCTAGATTGGTAACGCTTTAATTTGTGCAGGAATTGTCTAGAGTCAGGATACTAAGCAGGCAAGCCAATATTGAACAAACTATTTACCGCTGTTGTTGGCATTTGCTGACCAGTAATTTTTAGGCTCCAATGTTGAAAAGACCTAACAGTCAGGAGGAGAATAAATGACCAGGTTTCTGACAATGGGCGTTATGATACTTGGCTTGGTGGTTTTCGGCTGCGGACCGTCCGAGGAATCAAAATCGTCACCGAGCCCTACAGGTTCAGCTGCGGAGAAAGTTGCCGAGGCAGTTAAGGTCGTTGCTGGGGAAGCAAAAGATATGGCTGAGCCCGTTGTTGACAAGGCTGCAGATATTGGGAAAAATTCCGAACCGGTGGTCAGGAAAACTGGCGAGGAGACTAAGAAGACGACAGGTTCAGTGACCGGTCAAACCAAGGCGACGATCAGTCAGGTTGTTGTAAACAGCAAAAAAATAACAACTGAGACCAAGGAGTCGACCACGCTGGCTGCTGATAAGGATGTTGAGGGAAAAACGTCCGCTGCAGTAGCAACTACAATTGCCACTGGCAAAGCTGTCGTGGCAGAACAACAAGCGGTCATCACCAAGACGATTGTCCTCAAAGCCAGTTACGGCAATGTCACCTTCCCCCATGAGCTACATGCAGGCTCTTATGACTGCACCACCTGCCACGGAGAAGATGCGCCCGGGCTATTCGGCCTAGACAAGAAAAAAGCCCACGGACTCTGTAAGGGCTGTCACAAACGGAAAAGTGCCGGTCCGACCAACTGCAAGGAGTGTCACAAAAAGTGAATGGTGTGACGGAGTAGTCAACACCATCCATTCTTTTGATTAAGCTTTATATCAAACAAAAGGAAGTTAGAAAGTAGCGTGTTCCATCTTTGAGATAACCGGGTTGTTTATTTTAGTCTCTAACTTTAGTTTTAAGTGTGGCCATGTCCTGCGAAGATTCTAAAGGTTGTGTCTATTACAGAACCCATCAATGTGAATCCAGCGGCAAATCCTTACGTTTGCTAGTGGATAGTTATTGTGAAGGGGAGCTCCAGCCAATGTGCCGACGCTTGAGATACAAGGCTGAATTTTGTAAAGAGGCACCTGATGAACTTGCTCCGAATGGCTATCTTGTTAGCGCGTACAAAAAACTGATGATCGTTAATACCAGAAAGTTTGAACGCTACATAATCAAGAATGGTACTTGTCTGCTTCAAGTCCTTGATACCGAAAAAACGTTTAGTGCGGGGATTACTGATATCAGCGAGGGAGGGATGCGACTCGAACTTAGCGTTCATCCTGAAGATCTAAATATCTGCTCAGAGAAGAGCTTCCTGAAAATTCTCGGTTATTCTTCAGAAGATGTTCCGTTTCTGCCTACCAAGGAAGTCGTCAAGATGATTTGGCAAAATAAGCGAGTTATTGGCTGTTCTTTTACAGCCCCCCCCTTTCCTCAATTGTAGAGTCCTAATACCTGCCCATGTAAAGTCATGATCTGTTGTAATGAAATTGTTGCAATACACAACCTATAGAATACTATTGTAGTTGTTGAATTGCAGGGAGGCTGAGATTGTTGGCTCTCTGCCAATCTAAGCATCCCAAAACAATGCGAGAGGATAAATATGAATAAGCTTCCTACCGTTATTTATTCGACGGAGATCAAACCCAAATGGTTGGATTACAATAATCATATGAATGTTGCATATTATGTCTTGGTCTTCGATCTTGCTTTTGAGAAATTGTTACTTTCTCTTGGGCTAGGTGAGGAAGGAGCAAAGACAACTGGAATATCTACAATGGCACTGGAAAGCCATATTACCTACAATCAAGAGGTCTCTCTTGGCCAGGATGTGGAGATCCGGATGCAACTGGTAGATTATGACCACAAGCGCATGCATCTTTATCTTGAAATGTATGTGAATGGAGGTGGTGGCTATCTTGCTTCCACGCTTGAACAGATAAGTATGTGCGTAGACCTGGATGAACGTAGGTCCGCTTCCTTTCCGGATGAAGTAATGGCGAAGATTCAAACCCTGTCGCAACAGCAATCACATTTGGAACGTCCCGGTAACATTGGTCGTAAAATTGGTATTCGTAAGTAGCTGAAGAGAGTATCCCGATGAATCACCGGTTATGGCAGAGTGGTATGCAATGATTGCATTGCAGGGGCTCTAACTAGGGATATTTAGTATGCGTGGCATAGGGCAAAACCTGACACTGTTAGCTTGATCAAGCCCAGATTGCTACAGGTTATGCACTTTTACGCTTGATGCCATGCTTTTTCATTCTGGCCTCCAGGGTGGTTGGTTTCAACCCCAGAATTTCAGCCGCACCTCGCTTGCCGCTGACCCGCCAGGTGGTAGCTTCCAGAGCCTCAAGGATATACTCTTTTTCCCTCTCTGCAAGAGTCCTAATCTCCTTTTTTTTAGAGGTTCTGATCGGTTGACGGAAATAATCACCCAGTGTGAGTTTACTGCCTCGGCTGTGAATGAGGGAACGTTCAATAATGTTCTCCAGTTCCCGTACATTGCCTGGCCAATGATAGGCCTTCAAGGCGTCCATTACATTTTTGGGGATTATCTCGACCTGTTTCCCAAGCTTTGGCCCATGTTTCAGGATAAAGAACCTTACCAGTCCCGGTATATCCTCCTGGCGTTCGCGTAGGAGTGGAGCATTTATCGGGAAAACGTTAAGGCGATAAAAGAGGTCTTCACGGAATTGTCCCTCTGCCATCGCTTTTTCCAGGTTCCGATTGGTCGCTGCAATCACGCGTACATCTACCTTGATGGTAGTCGTTCCGCCGACGCGTTCGTATTCGCCCTCTTGCAGAACCCGTAACAGTTTGGACTGCAGCTCAAGGGGGAGGTCACCTATTTCATCAAGAAAGATGGTTCCCCCGTTAGCCAGTTCGAACCTGCCGATTTTGCGAGTCAGCGCCCCGGTAAAAGCCCCCCTTTCATGCCCGAATAGTTCGCTTTCAATGAGGTTAGCCGGTAGTGCCGCGCAGTTGACTTTCACCAGGGGTAGTTCTTTACGGGTGCTAAGGTTGTGAATGGCGCGAGCCAACAGTTCCTTGCCGGTTCCCGTTTCGCCCAAAATAAGCACTGTGGTGTCTGTCACCGCTACTTGCGCCGTCTTGCTTAAAACCTTTTTGAAGGCTTTGCTCTGGCCGATTATCTCGCTAAAACTTGGATTGAGATGGAACTCTTCTTTGAGATAAACATTTTCTGCCTCCAGGTGTTTTTTAACTTCTTCAAGTTCACATAGGGCATTTTTTAATTCATTCTCCCGGCGTATGCGCTTGGTGTTGTCCCGAATTATCAGGACAAACATGCGTTGGCTTTTCCACATAAAGGTGCCGGCAGAGATCTCGGTAGGGAAGATAGTGCCATCCTTTTTCTTGTGATTGATCAAGGGGACGCGGCTTACCCCCCCATCGATAATTTCGTCGATGTAGGCTTTACTTCTTTCGGGCTCGGCAGAAATGTCTTTGGATTTTAGTTTTGAAAACTCTTCTGCGCTGTAGCCATAAAGTTCTGCGGCAGCTTTGTTGACCTCTACAATGTCACGTGTTTCAGCGTTCAAGATGACAATGGCATCCGATTCGGCGGAGAAAAGAAGTCGATATTTTTCTTCAGATTCTCGTAGTATTCTTTCTGCATGTCGACGACCCTTGCGTTCCTCAGTTTCCCTCAATTGGCGTAGAATGGCTGGAACCAGCCTAGCCAAATTCTCTTTTCTGATAAAATCGTGGGCACCTGCTTTAAGTAGTGCCACAGCATCTTCTTCGCCGATAGCGCCGGAAACGACTATGAATGGCAGATCATCATCTATGCTCTGCCAGGTAGCCAGAGATTCTTCAGCACTGAATTCCGGCATGTGGCAATCGGAAATCGCCACATCCCACTTGCTGTTTGACATCGCTTGAAGCATGCTCTTGACGTTAGCTACACGCACCCATTCCGGTTCAAATCCTCCTTCACTCAAAGCCCTAAGCAGTAACAAGGTGTCGCCTTCAGAGTCGTCAATAATCAGTACACGCAGAGATCTTTTCATTGCCTTCTGTACTTCCCTTGATTGATGTTGGTTGTGAGTCGCAGATCTTTGAGGTTTAATCCGGTCCTGTTTTGCAGAAACATGAAAATTGTCGGGGTTGATAGTTGTTAATGTGTCTGCCTACTGTTACCAGTATAAACATTCTTTGACCAAATGTGCTCCCAACATATCATGAAATTCCCGTGTTTTTGGAAGAAAAGTTTTTTGCCGATTGCTTAATTGTGGGGTGATATGGGAAATCCTGAAATTTAAAATGGATTAGATGTTAGTTATTGCGTAGTTACGGCATTATGTTTCCAGTTGGGCACGAGAGTTGCTTGGAGTTTGCGTTATAGGATTTGGCTCTGCTGTAAAAGGGGAAATATAACATTGTTATGTTGGTATGCGTTAATGTTATCTGGGGTATATTCGAAAATATAGTGGGGTGTGATGGTCTCTGATGGTCTTAATGTAGGGCTTGCTGACGTATCTGTTATGTATTGTTGAGTCGTTTACTGTAATCTTGTCTAATTGTCATTCTAAATGATTGTAATTATTGCTGATTACTCCTTAGCCGTTGCATTGTTTGAGTCGCTTTATAATGTTGTAACCGTTGGCATTATTTCATTATGAAGATTCTTTTTGGTGTTTGTTTGTCAGGAAAACAGGTAAAGAAGTACTATAATATTTTTTTGTTGACCGAAATTTCAAAAGTGATAGTATCTTCAACTGTAAATAACAACGTTATTTTTAAAGTTTAGATTACAGTCCTTGTTAGCGGATAAATTGATAAAGACAATCAAAAGCAGTGGAGTGTTTATAGTGACAACTACAGAGCAGAAAATGGGAGTGAGGATATTGTGAAGAGGCAATTTTTTTTTAGCGCAGCGGGCTTACTTAGGGCTCTTTGCGTTTTTATTATGTTGATTGCAATAGTTGGGTGTGAAGCACCTCTGGACCTTCAAGGTGTGGATCAGACGTCCAAAACACCGGTAAAGCGTTACGACCGCTTTCAGTCAGCGGCAAAGCAGGGTGATACTTTAGTTGCAGTTGGGTTCAACGGTACAGTTCTGGTGTCCCATGATGATGGAGAACAGTGGAAAAGGCTGAGCCTGCCTGGTGCTCTTGATCTCATAGAAGTTGTCGCTTGTAACGATGGCAGTTTTGTCGCTCTCGATGCAACCCGCAAGATCTGGATTTCAACCGACAATGGCAGCAGTTGGGAGGGGAAAAATATTGATACCGAGGAGTCTGTAACGACTCTAACCTGCGGACCTGACAACAAACTTTGGGTTGGTGGCAGTTTTACCTCAATTTACAGCACTGAGGACAAAGGGGACACCTGGCAGTTTAGTTCGCTGGACGAGGACGCCATGTTTACCTCAATCCAATTCCTTGACGAAGATTATGGCATGGCCACAGGTGAGTTTGGCATAGTCATGGTTACCAAAGACGGCGGAGAGACATGGGAATTTGGTCCCAGTATGCCTAACGATTTTTATCCGGAGGCGACTCTCTTTCTTGATTATGATAACGGCTATGCGGTCGGCTTGAACGGCAAAATACTGAAAACAACCAACGGTGGCGCTTCCTGGACATATGAGGATTCAAGTACTGAGGCGCCCTTGTACGGAATAACCATGCATGGTGAGGACCTCTACGTGGTCGGTGAGGGAGGCATAATGCTGCGTCTTAAGAACGATCATTGGGAGCCGGTCCAGCACGGTAAGCCAACAAGGTCATACTTGCGCAGTGTTCTGTCGATCAATGACCAACAATTACTGATTGCCGGCGGTGCTGGTGCTTTGTTCGTAGTTTCCACACTGAAATAATGCCGGTCCTATCGGTTTTTCGCGGGGTTTAAAATGAATAAATTCAAGCAAGCCATTCATCATGCATTTCACAAAATAGACGACATCCTGTTCGGGTTTCCACGTCTGTGGTTGGCGGTGATTCTCGCCATTACAATTTTCTTTGCAACCCAGATACCCGGTGTGAGGATGTATTCTGATTTCGCCGATCTGTTGCCTCAAGAACACCCGTACATCAAGCTCCACAACGAAATCCGTGACGATTTCGGTGGGGCAAACAACATTATTCTCTCAGTGGAAGCTGATGATGGCGATGTTTTCACTAATGAAACTCTGAGGATGATTCACAGGTTGACACAAAAAATCGACATGTTGCCCGGTGTGAACCACAACATGGTATCCAGTATCACTCACCGGACGGTTCGCAAAGTGTGGTTGACTGAGACAGGTGATGTCAACTCTGCTCCGCACTACGATCCGCTAGCAGAAGAAATGAGTGAGTCTGAACTGGATAAGATGCGTGAGGAGGTGAAGGCAAATCCGCGCGTTTATGGGCTGTTGGTTTCTCCAGACCTCAAGGCCGCCCTGATCAAGGCGACCTTCAACGAAGGGGAACTGGATTATCAGGCAATCTTCGCCGGAGTACAAACTCTCCGCGCAGAGGAAACCCGCCCTGGGGTAACTATTTACGCTACAGGCGCGCCCATGCTGGTAGGCTGGGTGTTTACCTACGTTGATCAGATTTTGCAGATATTCCTCTATACCCTGGCTGTGATGATCACCTTGTTGATGTTTTACTTCAGGCGACTGTACGGAATCGTTCTGCCGCTTCTGGGGATTGTTCTGGCAACCACCTGGGGGCTGGGTATCATCTCCCTGCTGGGTTACAACCTTGACCCCCTCACCCTGGTAGTGCCCTTTCTGATTTCTGCCAGAGCCATGTCGCATGGAATTCAACTGGTGGAAAGGTATTATGCGGAGCTACGAAATGTCGATACGGCCCAGATGGCGGCAAGGAATACCTTCAACAGCCTCTTCCGGCCGGGGTCGTTAGGTGTCGTCTCCGATGCCGTCGGCCTGTTGCTAATTGCTCTCGGCTCGGTGCCGATCAATACCAAGATGGCTCATTACGCATCACTGTGGGCGATTTCGATTATTTTCATCGTCCTTATTTTTATCCCGTTGATGTTGTCAGTCTTGCCGCGGCCGCGTGATGTTGAGCATAAGGACTCAAAGCTGGATGCGGTCATGGTCTCGTTTGCTGGCGTGGTGGGCTCCCGGAAAGGCGCTATAACAGTTCTGTGTACAGTAGTTGTTCTGGTGATCTGTGGCGCTTATTTCAGCTCCTGGGTGCAGATCGGCGAAGCGGAACCAGGATCCCCCCTGCTGTATAACGACCATGATTATAATATCTCCTCCAAAGCGATCAACGACAGGTTCCCAGGCTCTGAAGAGCTTTTTATTGTAGCTCGTACTGATAAGAAGGGTGGTATCAAGCGTCCGGAGGTGTTGCGAGCATTGGAAGATCTGGAAAACCATATGCTTCAGGATCCGGCGCTTGGCGGCGTCAAGGCTGTGCCGGGCTTGATAAAACAAGTCAACCGGATCTTTCACAGTAACGATCCACGTTGGGAACAGATTCCGGACACCAGCCCCTATGTCGGCGGCTTACTGTTCGCCTATAACGCCTCAAGTCCTATCCCTGGTGCTGATAAGGAATTTATCGACACCGAACAGCAAAGAGCAAATATGGTCTTCTACTACAAGGACCACAAGGGAGAAACTATTCGCCGGGCTATCTATATGGTCAAAGAGTGGATTGCAGAGACCGGTTCCAAGGTGGAAGGTCTCACTATTCAACTGGCCGGTGGCCAGATCGGGGTGACCGCAGCCATCAATGAGGCGGCCTACAGCACCAACATGCTGGTCATTCCTCTGGTCCTGTTGCTGATTTTTGCTTTTGTCACGTTATTCTACTCATCATTGCACGCAGGATTACTGATGATGTGTTCAATGGCCTTCGCAACTTCCCTGACCTACGCCTACATGGGAATCAAGGGGATCGGCATCAACGTTAATACCGTGCCGATTATTGCGGTCGGTATAGGTATCGGCATCGACTATTCCATTTATGTCATGGATCGGGTCCGTGAAGAGGTTGGCACTGGGTTGGAGCTGTCTGCTGCTGTCAGGCGCACCTTCAGTACCACCTGTAAGGCCGTAGCTTTCACTGCCATTACTCTAATCAGCGGTGTAATCATGTGGGTCTTTATCTCCGACCTTAGATTCCAGGCAGATTCAGCTCTTCTGTTATGTGTAATGCTGATTCTCAACGCGATCTCAGCTGTTTTTATGGTGCCATCATGGCTCTTGATTTTTAAGCCGGCATTCATTGTCTCAGCTCATTATGACGAAGACGGTATTCTCGTTGCCAAGGTTGAATCTGAAGAGTCTGCAAACACTCAAGAAACTGACAATGCTCAAGTTGTCAAACACTCTCATCCGACGACATGATATAGCCGGTGAGATATGTCCTTATTTTATTATGCCCTTATTTTATATTACGTTGAGAGGTTCGTTGGTTTTGTTGTTTGTTAAAAAAGGAGGTACATTATGCAGAGGCCACAACGAAAAACAGCTGTAGGTTCAAAGGTCAAGACCTTGTTTTTAACGGGTTTTCTGGCTATCATTGTAACATCGTTCGCTGCGACTGCTGCTTTGGCAGGTGTGAGTGGTTTCATCGAGAATGACACCCACTATCGAGACGAAAGGGGCCTGTCGAAAGTAAGAAATACCTTCCAGTTGGAATACAGCAAGGATCTGGGTGCCAAAGGCATCTTTTCCGAAATTAATTTCAACACCACGTTGCGTGCCACTTATGATGCTGTCTATGATCTGAGAGACAAGGAATGGGGAGATAAAGCTGGTGGGCCGATCACCATGGAACAAATTGGTGGTCCTCCTACGGGTGCTCCTGCAGCCCAGGTCCCATTCGGGTCCGCTGCGGCAGATATTTTCCCACCTCAGTATCCCTTCTTTCCCGGTAGCTTTGACAGGACCAAAAATCCCAATGAAGGTCTGGAGAATCTTGGTCAGGCTCTCCACCGTCCTAATGGTGGCTTTGATCTTGCCGTTCCGGTACGCCCCTGTGACGAGGATTCGCGGGGCTGTATTGATGATTACATGGATGCGGATCTCAATGAATTGCGGTACCCCGAGTTCAACGATCGTCAGGATTGGCTCCGTGAATTTTATGTCGATGCGACCATCCCCTTGGATGATGGCAAAGAGATAGGCATAAAGCTCGGTAGGCAGCAGATTGTCTGGGGTCGTACTGACCTGTTCAGGGTACTTGATGTCATCAACCCGGTCGATTATTCGCGCAACAATATCTATGATGAACTGGAAGATATACGCATCCCGATGTGGATTATCGAAACGGAATTACGCACTGGCGCAGGTGAAATCTTCGACGATCTGAACTACTCTATAATTTGGAACTTTGATAAATTCAGACCTTCAAATCTAGGCCAGGGAGGAACCCCGAATCAGATCATCGGTGCTGGATCCTTTTTCCGTGGCATGAACAATGTTTGGGAGAATGGCGGTACCGTCGGCAACTTCGCTTTTGGCAATCTTGCGACCAACTTCGCACCACACACCATCGGTATCCGCGAGGCTGATATGCCTGAGTGGTCGCTTGCAAATACCCAGATCGGTGCCAAGGTCGAAGGTGTTTACAGTGACCTCGGCTTCTCGTTGAACGTCCTGCACTTCCGTCAGCAGCTACCCACTCTGCGTGGTGGTATCCCCGCACTGAACCCCTTTGGTTTTTTAACGACAGCGGGCCAGGTTGCCGAAGGCATGCCTGATGATTTTGGTGTCGAGGCACCGCGTGCATATCTGCCAGCTTTTGATATCGTTTTCCCGCGAGTCAACCTGATCGGCGGCTCCCTCGATTATTATGAACAGAATACCGATTCGGTCTTTCGGTTCGAGTTAGCCTATACCACCGGCGAAGAGTTTGCCAACACTGCTGATCCCAAGCTCTACTCCGAATCGGATGTAGTCAGGTGGGTTTTGGGTTGGGACCGCAACACCTTCGTCCGGTCACTGAATGCCAAGAAAGCGTTTTTGACTTCTGTGCAGATCTTCGGCCAGCATCTTCTTGACCACGAACTTTACAATGCACCACTTGGCAAGGTCGGCATGCCGGATTGGGAAGATAATTATATCGGGACTCTGCTGGTCAAGGGCTGGTGGATGCGAGATCGTTTGAGCCCGCAAATTCTGGTAGCTCATGATTATGAGGCCAAAGCCACCACTTTTGAGCCCAGTATCAACTTCCTTGTTACTGATAACCTGAGTATCACGGCCCGCTGGAACGTCAAGACCGGCACCGGCGCCCGCAAATTTAATGATGTGCGTGCTGCTAACCAGTTCCCGCCTTTTACGGCAACTCCGGCTCATGCTGACCCCATGGTGCCGATGCCGATTGGGATGAATGGTTTTGAACCTCTCGGACGTTTTCGTTCCGGTCCAATCGGTATGGCGCAAAATGAAGATGAGGTCTCCCTTCAGATTCGCTATTCCTTCTAGGAGCCTTGCTGTCAGGCAGAGATTCTGCCAGCAGGGGTGATCCGGGCGGGTGGCGATAGCCTGAAAATATCGCCACTCGTTACCTGGATTCAAAGTAAGCTTCGTATCAATTTGCGTAACGATATAGTCGATTTGGAAAATCAACATGAAGAGGAGAATGATAATGAATAAAAAGGTTTGTGCATTATTCGTGGCCGGGCTCATGGCACTGACCGGCGTAGCCTATGCTGCGACGGCGGCCGATGTGGATACGTCCCTGCTCCCTTACAAAAACTTCAAGGTAGACCCGGTAAAATTCAAGCCGGGGACGGTGGTCAACCAAGCTAATGTTGAGACGTATAAAGATTCTCTGGATGTGGCGATGTATCAATTTATCAAGGACGGTTGGTACGAATTTACTATAGAAAAAACCACCTCTTTCGATCCTCCCGCACCATACATCGAGGCGACCCGCAAAAATTTCAACACCACGAAACTGGGTGAAGGAAACCTCGTTGATTTCGTGGCTGGCCGGCCCTTCGTGGCAGAGCCAAACACCAATGACCCCAAGGCTGGTGAAAAGCTTGCCTGGAACAATAAGTATGCCTTGATTGCCGGGGACGGTGGAACCATCTACCCATTCTACTGGAAATACCGGGACATGAAGAGCGGCAAGCTCGAACGCCAGATCAAGCTTAGGGTGTACTCACTCAATTTCAAGCATCGGACCACTGAAGAGCCGATTCCCGAGATTACTCCCAACCCATCCAATATTTTCAGAGGCTTGTATATAGGTGTTGAAGAGCCGTTCGACGTCAAAAACACCCAGTTGCTGATTCAGCGTCACGAAGACGATCTGAAGCGAGATAATGCCTGGCTCTACCTCGGTTTTCAACGCCGCGTTAGACGCTTGTCTTCTGGCCAGACAACCGATGCTTTTCTCGGCTCCGACTTGATGATCGAGGATTTTGAGGGCTACAACAACCGTGTCGCTGACAATACCTGGAAGTATATCAGTACCGAGAAACTCCTTCTTCCCTTCTACAATCACAATGAGCTAAAAGAGCTGTCAGACGAGTTTGAAGAGCCGGACGGTTATCGCTATGTGGCCTTTGGCGGCCAGGGCAACTGCTTTCCCAAGGTAACCTGGCAGTTGCGTAAGGTTTACGTAATAGAAGCGACACCGGTTAACCCGAATCATCCAATCAGCAAGCGCATCATGTACATGGATGCCCAAACCGGCTTCTTCAGCCGCACCGTCTCTTTTGACCGCGCCGGTAAGCTCTGGAAAACCTGGCTGATTGGTGAATCGCATCCGGACTATCACCTTGCCGTCAACAAGGGGTCAGGGATCGCTCAGTGGGATTCTTTCACTATGATAGATACTCAGGCGATGCATTGCACCACCGGCCAGTTCCACGCTTACAATGATCCAAAGGAAGTTTCACCTAGCATGTTTACTCCACAGTACTTGCGCAAAAAAGGTAAGTAGTCGACATATGAACAAAAGTGAACGGATGAAAAGGGGTACGAGAAATCGTACCCTTTTTCATTAATCGGTCACGGGCTGGAGTGTCCCAATATGTTGTGAAATTGCCAGAATCTCGGGATGAAGATTTACCTTATTGTTGTCGCTTGTTGTTATGAGAATTACCGGTAAATCTCTTGTTTTTCATGATGTTAAGGGTGTTTAATTGCAGTGATTTGAGTACGGCACGTAACTTGCAAATTGTCTGATTGTTAAGGATTAAAACAGGCCTGAATATTGTCAAAGTTATTTGCATACTAAGAAAGGTGACCCCATGAGCAGTCGAGTATTACCTCAGTTTGACCTTCTCACGCCGCAAAGTATTCCAGAAGCGGTCGCTATGCTGGCGCAGCATCAGGGCCAGGTGTCAGTCCTGGCCGGTGGCACAGATATGCTGGTGTGGAATTACATCCGCAAAGTAAAGCCCGCCTACCTCCTCAGGCTTTCCGGCCTCGATGACCTGGACAATGTGAACTACATACCCGGTGAAGGTCTCAGGATTGGTGCCAAAGCCAAGGTCGTGCAACTCCTTGATAATCCGGATGTGGCCGAAAAATTTCCAGCCTTGTTTCAGGCTGCTGAGACCTTCGCTACACCGCAAATTCGCAATATGGCGACCGTTATGGGTAATGTTCTGCGTGGCTCTCCTGCTGGTGACTGCTCCTGTGCCATTCTGGCACTTGGTGGTCAGGTAGTTCTGCAGGGACCTGAAGGTGAGAGGCTTGTCGATATAGATGATTTCTGGGTTGCCTATGGTGTTACGGAACGGAAAGATGATGAACTGGCAGTGGAACTTCGCATTCCAGAACCGACATCGACAACCCGTTCTGCTTTCATCCGCATGACCCGGGTTCACGAAGATCTTGCCAAGCTTAACGTGGCTGTTTGTCTCGAAATAAACCAGAACACTTGTCAGCAGGTCCGGATTTCCATGGGTTGCGTTGGTCCCATCCTTGTACGTCTCAAGCAGACTGAAAAAATGCTGGTAGGAAAACAAATCAGCGATGGGCTATTGCAACAGTTAGCGGCTTCCGCTCAGGAAGAGATTGCACCCATTGATGACCAGAGATCGACAGAAGAGTACCGGCGTCAGGTTGCCGGGGTCATCCTCAAGCGGGTGATTGAAAAGGCGATCGGGGCACACTAATCTCGAATTGAGTCAGTTGATATATAAGGAGATTCATCATGAGAACCAAAATGATTACACTCTGCGTCAATGGTAGGGATCATCGCTTTGAAGCGCCGGTCAACCGGACCCTTCTTCAGGCTTTGCGCGATGATCTCAAGTTGACAGAGACCAAATATGGCTGCGGTACCGGAGAGTGTGGTGGCTGTACGGTCCTGATGGACGGCAAAGATAGCATCTGCTCCTGCCTGACTCTGGCTGTGGAAGCTGAAGGAAGACACATCACCACCGTTGGCGGGATGACCCAGGATGGTGAACTGCACCCGATCCAGATTGCCTTTATCGAAGAGGGCGCTATCCAGTGTGGCTATTGTACGCCTGGAATGATCATGAGAACCGCCAGCATCCTGGCCAACAATCCAACCCCAAGCGAGGAGGAAATCCGCAGGGGGCTGGATGGTAACCTCTGTCGTTGCACCGGTTACGAAAAGATTGTTCAGGCTGTCCAGCGTGCCAGCCAGATGATGGATACTACACAAATTCAGAAATCAGGAGGCATGGGACAATGAGTGAAAAAACCTATGTCGGCAAGAGTATTCCCAAGTTGGATGCCAGAGAAAAAGCCTGCGGTCAGGCTGTTTATGCCGCAGACATTCAGTTGCCCGGCATGCTCTACGGGAAAATCGTTCGCTGTTGGGATCATGCCCATGCCAAAGTTCTAAAGCTCGATCTCTCAGCGGCTGCCAAGGTGCCTGGTGTCATCAAGGTTCTGGGACCTGAAGATGTCACACAAAAGCGCTATAATACAGGGGTTTTGGACGTGATGGTCCCGGAGGAGGTGGGCCAGTTGCTGGGTGATATCGAGGACCAGCGGATATTCACCGATCACGTCCGGCACCAAGGTGATGCTATCTGCGGAATCATTGCCGAAAGTGAAGAGATCGCCGAGATCGCTGCAGGAAAAGTCAAGGTGCTCTATGAGCCATTACCGGTCTACCTGAGTGCGGAAGAATCTTCCAGGCCAGATGCTTTTCAGTTTGACGAGAGGAAACCTGGCAACCGGGCTTTCCAACTCCCGGAGCAGATGTTCCCCGGCAATGCCTACGGCTGGGGTGATGTGGATGTCGAAATGGCGAAAGCCGATCTGATCGTTGAGGAAACATTTTATCTGCCGAAGGTCAAGCAATGCCAGATGGAACCACATGCCTATGTAGCTCATTACGATCAGACCGGTCGCCTGAACTGTTGGACATCGACTCAGATGCCTAAATGTGTTCAGCCTAAGCTGGCTCGCCTCTTTGAAATGCCCATCTCCCGGATCAACCTGGTCTCCACGACCATTGGTGGCGGGTTCGGTGCAAGGTTGGGAATGGTCTTTGAACCGGAAACCTGCGCCATGGCTCTGGCAGTACCAGGGCGTCCCGTCAAGGTTCAGTCTTCTCGGGAGGAAGACTGGGTTGCCTCTGAAAGTCGTCACCCCGGAAAGTATTGGGTTAAGCTGGGTGTAAGGAAAGACGGGACTCCGGTTGCCATGGATGCCCATTTTACCACCAATGCAGGTGCTTATTTTACCCACGCCTCCGGTGTGGCCTTTACTGCCGGATCATGGATGACCGGGCTGTACAAGTTTGGCTCGATCCGTTACAAAGGTGATACTTATTACACAAATCAGGCTCCCAGCGGCGCTTTTCGTGGTTACGGCAACCCACAGACCAACTTCGCCTTGGAGCAAATTGTTGATCGGGCCTGTAGTGAACTTAATATCGATCCTGTCGAGTGGCGGAAAAAATGGCACAAAGGGGTAGGAGATGATGGCTGGTGCATGGGAGTTCCTTATTCTTCCTGCGCTCTCGATGAGTGCCTTGAGCGAGGGGCTGAAGCGATTGGCTGGGAGGAGAAACGCGCCAGGTACGCCAGCCAGAGTGGCACCAAGCGCCGTGGTGTCGGTGTTGGTGTGATGACTCACACCAGTGGGGCTATGCCGATGTTGTTGGAACACACCACCTGTACAGTTAAGATGAACGAGGACACTTCTGTGGTGATCACTCTTTCCTGTTCAGACCTTGGGCAGGGGGCACACACAGTGCTCAAACAGATCGCTGCCGATACACTCTGTATCCCGATGGACGAGATCCATATTCACGTCAACATGGATTCAGCTGGTTTTGACATTGGCTCCCACGCCAGTCGGACTACTTACGTCGGTGGTGGTGCTGTTATCAAGGCCTGTGAGGACGTCAAACGTCAACTCATCGAACGCGCCTCTATCCGCCTGGGTGTTCCAGAACAAGCGCTGGAGATCAAGGATCAGCAGGTTGTCTCCAGGAATGATCCAGAAAAGATACTCTCTGTTAAAGATATCTGCCGTTCTGGTGTTTACAACTTCACCAACCCTGAAACTGGAGAAACCAATGGAGTGCCAGGGCAGATTCAGGGGTATGCCAGTCACTTTCCAGCGCACAATTCTCCACCTTTCGGAGCCTGTTTTTCCGAAGTCGAGATCGATATCGAGACCGGCGAAGTCAAGGTGCTTGAACTGGTTATAGCCCACGATATAGGTCGGGCCATCAACCCTATGGCTGTCGAAGGGCAACTGGAGGGAGGAGCTCAACAAGCACTCGGAATGGTTCTAACTGAAGAGACCAGCTACGATAAGGTGGGTCTGTGCCGCAACAACGGTTTTACCGACTATAAGATGTTCGGAGCTGCTGATATGCCCAAGTTCACGACCATTTTGGTGGAGCAACCCGATCCTGTCGCACCTTTCGGTATGAAAAGTGTCGGTGAGGCAGGTCCCGTAAATCCGGTGGGGGCAACCGCCAACGCCATCTCCCATGCCTTGGGAATCACATTTACCGAGGCTCCAATCACACCGGAGAGGGTTCTTCAGGCCCTTCAGGATCAAAAGGTCGCCTAAAACAAACAGCCGGGGGGAATATTTATTCCCCCCGGCTAAAATTGGTGGCAAGCGCAATGCCCCCAAATCTGCAGTCAAGATATCCTTGACAAATTATACATAAACTGGTACCTCAATACCGAAATATTTGGTGAGGCCGGGCCACCGTTTGTCTTTAACCGCAAAGTATATCGACAAATGCGCATCAGAGCGCCAGCCGGATCGCGGTCCAGTCAAATTCAATGTCAGCATGACGACTCAAGATAATGAAAATGTGTTGTTGTACACCAGTCTGGTCATGATGTGTAAACGTCAGTAGGGTTAGTTTTGACAAATTCACTGTTCACGCTTCTACGCAGAATCGCCTGGGGGGAATGCGACCCGGCACGTATTTGCTATACACCTAGAGCCATCGACTATGCTGTAGAGGCCGTTGAGGCTTGGTGCGAGGAAGTTTTGGGTGTTTCATGGGTCGAGATGGCTGATCGGTATGGTCTTGATGTCTCCTTTGTGCAGGTGGCTTGCGATTACCTTCGACCATTGGTTGCCAGCCAAGTGGTTAATTTGCAGGTGTTGGTCATCGGGGCGGAACGCTCCAATGTCACCTTTATTGTGATCGGTGAGGACGGCGATGGAGCTCTCTGTTTCCAGGCCCTCCTCGTTGGCTGCTTTGTAGAGCGAAAAAACAAAGCCTCGATTCCGATCCCTGGGGAATTCCGTCAACGAATCGAGACATATCAAACCCAATGCGGTGAAGCGGTCGAGGTTTTGGACTACGCCAATCACCCGGCTCTCACGTCGGGGCGGAGTGCAGGTGGTTCAGGTACAGATAACGTCAGTCGCCACCCCCTGCCGACCGACGCATCAATCTTTTCTCGGAAACGGCGCGTGGTCTATGGCGATTGTGACGCCTCTGGTATTATCTATCCTCCTCGGGTTTTCAATTATGCAATTGAAACCGTTGAGGAATTATATGTAGCGGTTCTTGGCATCTCCTGGATGGACCTGGTCTGTAAACGCAAGCAGGGTGCTCCCTTTATCTCTGTCAGCTGTGAATTCCTGAGCCCAATGGTGCCTGGAGAGACAATTATAAATGCGGTCTGGATACCTCGGCTGGGTGAGACGAGTATCGAATTTACCGTGACGGGTTATGATGCCAAGGGCGACCCCTGCTACGATGCACACCTTGTGGCCTGCTTCATTGATCAGGATGGGTTTAAAACGATGCGTATTCCAGAGGTGTTCCGCATGCGGATCCAAGCGTACCAGTTGGAGTGTGAGGCGATACAAGAAGGATAAGGTGAATCTGGCATAAGTGAAAGGTT
>Ga0256834_1000460_pt1 | contig 29245 bp, 25 predicted proteins | sample 4281140metaG_FD_190536 | JGI IMG/M metagenome (GOLD analysis project Ga0256834, IMG submission 190536) | Hydrothermal vent microbial communities from East Pacific Rise, Pacific Ocean - 4281-140 | ecosystem: Environmental > Aquatic > Marine > Hydrothermal vents | place: Pacific Ocean: East...
TTCGACGAGGTGATCACGGGTTTCCGGTTGTCCCTCGGGGGCGCTCAGGAGTACTTCGGTATCGACGCGGACCTGGTGTGCTTGGGCAAGGTACTGGGCGGTGGGACCCCTATCGGTGCGTTCGGGGGTCCGGAGGAGTACATGAGCGAGGTGGCCCCGGAGGGTAAGGTGTACCAGGCGGGAACGTTCAACGGGAACCCGTTATCGACCACGGCGGGTCTCGCGACGCTCAGGGTGTTGAAACGTGAGGAGCCCTACGATAGGTTGTCCGACGTCGCCCGGAGGATCGCCGGGGCCATCGAGGACGCCCTGGAGGACGTCGGCGCCGTTGGGGTCGTGAACAGGGTCGAGTCCATGTTCCAGGTGTACTTCGGGGTGGAGGAGGTCCGAGATTACTCGGACGTCAACGCGGCGGACCACGATGCGTTCAAGAGGTTCCACAGGGCGCTCGTGGAGAGGGGCGTGTGGATAGCGGGTTCCAACTTCGAGTCATGGTTCACGTGTACGGCTCATTCCGACGAGGACGTCGAGGTCGCCGAGGAGGCCGTCGTGGAGGCCGTGCGTGAGGCCGTCGGGTGACCGCTGATCTTTTCACCGGGCCGGGGGATGAGGAGGCCGTACCGGCTGAGGCTTCGTGATGTGTACCTGGGCTTCCCCGACCCCGGTGCGATGAGGAAGGAGGTTTCGTGGGAGGTCGCCGATGATCGAATGGGGCCTTAGCCGAGCCCCGGTCTCCCCCGGTGCGATGATCCGGGGAGGAGCCCGGGGGTGTCCGTCGGGTGAGGGATTTCTGGCCGCGTTGTTACGCGTTGGCCACGAGGTGCCTGGACCGCGTCATGGAGACGAGGTCGAGGCCTGTCCAGTACGTGTTGAGGAGGGAGCTCAACCGGTACGACGATAGGACCCAGTCCGTGGTAAGGAGCATGGTGTACGACGTCCTCAGGAGGTACGGCACCCTAGAGAGGGTCGTCGACGACCTGGCCAGGTCCCCCCTGCGTAGGACGATCCGTCACCTCGTGATGTTGGCTGCCAACGAGGTCCTGTACCACGGGAAGGACGTACCCCCCGTCACGGATTCCGCCGCCAAAGCGGCCCGTGAGTTGGGCCTCCCCGTGGGTCTCGTCCACGGTGTGGTGGCCGACCTCGAGGACTACGACGGTCCCGAGCCCGAGGACGACGTCGACGCCCTGTGTCTGGAGTACCACCACCCTCGATGGTTCGTGGAGAGGTTCGAACCCCTGCTCGGTAGGGAGGAGTTGATCGAGCTGATGAAGGTGCACAACGAGCCCCCGGAGTGGTACTCGTTCCGCGTGAACACGGCGATGGCCGACGTGGATGATGTCGTCTCGGAGTTCGAGGAGGCCGGGTTGGAGGTGAGACGGGGAAGGTGGGTCCCCTACTGCGTGTTGGTCAGGAAGGGACGTCCCCTCAGGCTGGATGAGTTGAGGTGCTGGAGAAAGGGTTGGATCGTCCCCCAGGACGAGGCGGCGGCCCTAGTGGGGGAGATCCTGGCGCCGGAGCCGGGGGAGAGGATAGCCGATCTGTGCGCGGCTCCGGGGGGCAAGACCACCCACATCCTCCAGCTGACCGAGGGGGACGTCGAGGTAACGGCAGTCGACGTGAGTTCTGCCCGGTTGCGTAGGCTGCGTAGGTTCCTGGAGAGGATGGGGATGGAGGATAGGGTGGAGATCATCAGGGCGGACGTGAGGAGGTTGGGGCGAGATCCCAGGTTCGTGGGTAAGTTCGACAGGGTCCTCCTCGACCCGCCGTGTTCCAGCTTGGGGACCCTCAGGACCGACCCCGACGTCAAGTGGAAGATAGGTCCTCGGGACGTCGAGGAGTTGGCCGTGAAGCAGAGACAGCTCCTGAGGGCCGCGGTGAGGTTGCTGAGGCCGGGCGGCGTGCTCGTTTACTCGACGTGTACGATCACGCCCGAGGAGAACGAGGAGGTCGTGGCCGAGGCGGTGCGCGTTCACGGTCTGGAGACGGTGGACGTGAGACGTGACTTCGAGTTCATGTCGCCTCCCCTGTGCGACGGGATCGAGGCGGGCAGGATGTGGCCCCACGTGCACGACACGTCCGGGTTCTTCGTAGCCAAGATGGTGAAGGTCAGGTGAGGGGGGTTCGTCTTGGCCGAGGCCGATTGGGACTACAGGCCGAGGCACTTGATGTTCCTCGTGACGGTCGTGGACGACAGGGACGGGGAGGTGATAGGCGACGCGGTGGTCCGGTTGGTCGAGAGGGACGAGGTGCTGGCTTGTCACGTGATGCCGGCGTTGACCAAGAAGAACAGGCCCTCGCACGTGATGTTGCTCCTCGTGGACGGTGGGGACGACCCGGACGCCGTGGCCGAGGAGGTGGCCGAGGAGGTCATGGCGTTGACGGGATCCACGGGCGTGGACCGGTTCGACGCCACGTGTTACTACAGCGTCCCGTCGCGCTTCGAGCGGGTCAGGGTGGTCCACGGGGACGAGGAGTGGGAGGTATCGGTCAAGATCGCCGAGGCCGAGGACGGCACCCCCGTGACCGTGAAGGCGGAGTTCGACGAGTGCAGGAGGATAGCCGACGAGGTGGGGTTGCCGCCCAGGGAGGTCAAGGCCCTCGTGGAGGCGGCCGCTAGGGTCGGGGGATGGGTCGATCTGGAGGAGGGCTCCGTGAGGGTTCAGCGTGACGCGTAGACGAACCTCTCGTTCGATTTGGCGGACTCCAGGTTCAGTACCTCCGTCTCGAAACCCATCCCCTCCATCTCCTCCCGGAACCTGTCGACGGCCCCGGTCTCCTCGGCCGTGTCCCACGGGGCCACCTTGACGAAGGCCCAGGCCACCTCCAGCTCTTCCGCCAGTCTCATGATCGGGTACAGGTCGTCCAGGACCATGCCCGAGTACACGTCCGACGTCAGGGCGTACTCCGCGGCCGGGGCGCACGCTTTCACCATGTCCGGGAGGGCGTACTCCTGGGCGGTTACCCGGAGGTGATGGACCCTCTCCTCGACCCTGGGTTCGAGCCGCGACGGGTCGACGGCCACCACGTCCTCGCACACCTGGGAGAGGAAGGAGGACCACCCGCCCGGGGCCGCCCCGAGGTCGACGGCCGCCGTGGGGAACCCGGGCTCGACCGCGGTCGCGAATTCCAGGATTTTAACCAGGGCCTTGTTCATGTGGAGGGACGTCGGGTCCACCGGGTACCTACCGGCCACCGCCACTTCCCACCCCTCGTAGTGGAGTTGGACCGGGGCGCCGAGGCACCTGGCGGAGAGCCTCAGGGCCGCCGCTTTGACGTCGTCGGAGAGAACTTCCCTCACGTAGGCGCCCGTGACGACCTCGGCCACCTCGTCGGCGAGTTCTATCCTCTCGGTGCCGGGTAAGGCCTTCCCTTCGGTGGTCTCGAGTTCCACCCGGTACCCTAGGTCGATGAGGGCGGCTAGGGCCAGTTCCCCGTGGGTTATCCTGGCGTCGGCTATCATGGTGAGGAACCTGTCGAGCTCCGCCCTGTAGGCTATCGACATGAGGTCACCGTGTTTCAGCTCCAGGGTCTCCGTCAAAACACCGACCCCGTTTTGCTCTGCAGATGTAAAAACATATAATAAGGGCGGGGGTACCCAAGGGCACGGTCAACGGTACGGAAAGGGGTGTGCGGGCGTGTCCCTGGAGACGCTCACCGAGACGATAGATTTCGAGAACGAGAACACGAGGCACTCGTATAAGTTCGCCCTGAGGAAGCTGGACGAGCTCCTGAGGGACCTCTTGGGCGAGGATGTTGACCCGCTGGAGTGGTTGGAAAAGGCGGACGACGAGGAGGTTTTGGAGATAGCCAAGGCCCTAAGGCTGCGCCTCACCAGGCTCGTCGAGGAGGACGAGCTGGGGTACGAGATGGGCAGGCTGTGCTGGTACACGTTCTCAAAGGCCCTGTCCGCCCTCGGGAGGAGGCCCGAGCTGATCATGGCCGTGAAGGCGTTGGGTTCACCCGCCTCCCCGATCATAGACGAGAAGGACGCGGAGGAGATCTTCAGGTTCGTGGACGAGCTCGAGGAGTGGGCCGTCATAAGGAAGGATCCCACCTGGTGGGCCCCGTTCAGGGTCGTGGCCGAGTCGGGCGCTAGCCTCATGGACGTGGTTAGGATGAGGTGGGGCGACGTCTGTCCGGGCGAGGATTGGATGAACGACACTCCCGAGCGCCCGTACATACGGATCAGGAAGTTCAACGAGGAGGTCACGTACCCGATAACCGAGAAGGGGCTGGAGGCCCTCAGGATACTCGCCAAGTGGGCGGAGGTGGATCCGACCGACGAGGAGAACGCCGACAGGCCCGTCCTCCTGGCGCCGGACGACAACTACATGTTCGAGGCCCAGCGCGTGGACTCCTGGAGGGCCAGGTTGACCTACAGGTGGAGGGTGGCCCAGAGGGAACTCCTGGGTGAAACGAGGTGGAGGGTGAGGGACCTGACCAGGGCCGCCCGCGCGTACAGGCTTCCGGAACTCATCCTCAGTCAAGGGGCCCCCATAGGCAGGTGAGGGGCCTCCCCTCCCACGGGTATCGTTATGAGTTTCGTAACGATATGTGGATTGTTTTGGTGGGGCCGCCCGGATTTGAACCGGGGTCTCCGGCCCCCAAAGCCGGAAGGATAGACCAGGCTACCCCACGGCCCCACCCTCCGTACCCACGGTCGGGAACCCAACTTTAAGAACTTAACGCACCGGGCCGACACCCACCTCCAACTCCGACGCCAGGTAATGAGCCGCCTTCAAAGAGTCCGTGAAGACACCGTCGAACCCTTCCAACGGCGCCACCACGGGACACGTACCCCGCAACCTCCTCCCCTCGCCCACGGTACAACACGCCGGGCAACAAACCGTACAGGAACACTCCATAACCTCCCTCTCGGCCCTGTGAGGACACCCAGAGAACTCCAACACCTCACCCTCCGGCCTCTCCGTGGAGAACCTCGACTCCACCAGGTCCATCACGTCCGCCTCCTCCACCTCGACGACCTCCGTCACGTCCACGTCCGGAGGTCCCACCGGGGTGACCCCCTCCACGTACGCCATCGCCAACGAACCCGACGCGGCCGCGGCCGCCCCCATGTACTTGACCTGAACCAACCCGGGCCTCGACTCCACCCGGATCACCGGGATACCGTCGACGTTCTCACCCAACCAGTACCCCAACGCCGACCATCCGAAATCGTCCCCCGGGTCGTACAGGACCCTCACCTCCACCTCAGGCACCCTGTTCTCGTCCAGGTGCAACCCGTACTCCGGGATCCTCCCCACCACCGCCGCCGCCACGGTGGCCGGCGCACCCTCCCTGTTGGCCCTCGCCCCGAAGTACGTGTTGGCCGTGAACACCGCCGACGACTCACCCCACGCCAACACCTCACCCGGCTCCGGCTGGAACCCGACCTGGTAGGGAACGCACGTGTAAACCGGGGCCGCCCCCAACGACTCCAACGCCCTCATTATCTCACGTTGACGTCTCTCGAAGGTCTCCCCCACGGGCAGGTTCCCGTCCAAGCACATGCCCAGCGGGTTCAAACTCGTGGGGACGGAGACCTCGACCCCGGACCCGGCCACCCACTCGAGGAACTCCAGCCCCGCGTCCCCTATCGTCTTGTACGACACCCCGGACACGTGGACCGAGGCCGGTTTCACGAGCCTCTCCGCGCCGAAGACGTCCCCTAGCTTCACCAACACCTCCATCAGCCTGGCCTTCACCTCACCCTCCTCACCGTCCAGGATCCTCTCCTCCTCCTTCGTCAGGTACAAGTCCGGTCGCCCCCGGTCGCGGGGCGTAAAGTTAAATATAGGTGAGCCCCGCGTCACGCGCGGGCGCTCACGGGGCCGCGGCAGCTCAGCCTGGGAGAGCGCCGGACTGAAGAGGTCCCGCGGGTCCCCGCGGGGCCGCAGCCCATCCGGTGGGCCCGGGTTCAAATCCCGGCCGCGGCACCAAACCAGGAATCGTTACGAGTTCAATAACGAATGTTGACTTCACGAAAAATGGAAACTTATGTATAGCGTTACTCACGACCCTGATGGTGGTCACCAAATATCGAAAAGCGGCCAGGGCGAGCGGCGATGAAGTGCGCAACATGGTTGCTTCTCCTAAGCGCCTTCATCGCCGCTCTTGGGGCATCTCAAGCCTATTCTCATACCTACGTCGAAACAGGTGCGACTGCCAATGGATCTCCCCAAGTATGCAAGGATTTAAGTGTCGCAGTGACTGTGTACAATAATCAAGGCGTCGTGATAGCTAGGACTGAATGGGATGGCGATATTAATAAATTAGGTGAAAATGTAGTTTCAAAATATTCGTCAGATAACCTAATTAAAGATTTCGAAGTTAAAGTAACGGTTCGGTACAGAGGAGTAACAGTGATGGATGAAAGTGTGTTTATTCACGTGGACATTGGTAAAGGTATAACAGTTGAATACAACGGTGTTAGATATAAATTAACGGGCTCTAACGGTTTGCTACATTTACCTGAACTAAGGTCGATTAGAAACGTTGATGGTAAGGAAGTCATAGTTACGTTCGATCCTACCGTTGAAATAAATAGCAACGGTCTCTTAGGCACCGACTTTACATATGATGTACGAGGTACCGTTACGGTAAAAGATGGTACCGGAGAGTATAAAGCATATTTCAATGGAGATGTTAAGACGCCGCTTGCTGTGCCACCAATAGCCGCTTTGGGACTCATGTTTTTCGTTCCTTTAACGGAAACCGTGAAGGTGCCCGTGAGCGGAAGGGACGTCACCGTTGAACTGTCCATCGACGGGGGAGGCGCCCCGGGGGTGACCGTGACGGCTTCGGTTCCGGGGAGGGCCTCGGCTACGTCCTCGATCGAGGAGACCCCGATCGAGTTTTCCCCCGGCTCCACCTCCTTCCCTCTCGTCGTCGAGGTGATCAGGGACGGTAGGGTGATCGCCCGCTGCGAGTACACGGTCGAGCTGAAGGGTTACGAGTTATCACCGGTGGGTACGAGGCGCGTGGACGTCGAGGTGATCCGGGAAGCTTCCGACACGACGGGAGACGTGAAGTTCTACGAGCCGGTGACGCTGGGGTCGTGTGACGGTACCACGGACGTCGAGATCCCGGTCTCGGTTTACTCTGTGGAAGACGGGTTCGGCGGGACCGGCCTCTACTGCGTCCACCTGGTGGTACACCCGCCGAGGTACCTACCTAGATCGCCCGATCTGATGTTGGCGCTGCTGGAGTTCTCGACGCTCGAAATGGTGAAGGCCCTCGGCGAGGCCCTGAAGGTACCGGACGCCGTCGTCTACGAGCCGCTCTCCGTACCGAGGTTACCCTTCGATTACGCGGAGATCGGATTGGCGGCGTGCTTGACGGCGGCCCTGGCCAGGTACTACCTACCGCTGATGACGGAGGTCACGTTGGGATACGGGGCGGAGGCCATGGATGAGCCCGGTGTCGCCACGGTCCCGTTGGCGCTGTGGGGTATGAGGTTGATATCGGCGGGGACCGGGGTGCCTCTGCCTGTGGTGGGAGGGATCGGGAAGTTGGCCCAGTGGGCGTCGGACGCGGTGGTTATGCCGTACATGGAGAACCTAGGGTACGAGTGTCCCTGGGACGCGCCGACGGCGGCCTTGATGATCCCGTTCCACGTGTACGTGGAGAGCTTCCTCAGGGACGCGCTCGACCTGATACCGTACATGGCGTTGGGCGCCGTGGACGTGAGCCTACCGCTGCCCCTGGCCAGTTACCTGTACACGCGCCTCGACTACCCGCTACCCGGGCTGGCGTTGAGGGCGCTGTGGACGACGGTCTTGAGACCGACGCTCGAGGATCTGATGGGGATCCTATCGGGCCACCTTACGGCCCTCCTGGACCTGACGGTGTCGACGCTGCCCCTGCTGGCGTTCGTGTCGTTGCCGGGTTGGCTGGAGTGGCTTCTGGCGTTACCGGCGTTGACGGTGTACTTGGATTCGTTGCTGCTGGCCCCGGAGATGTTGATGGGGGTAGGGGTGGGTACGGAGATGTCAGCCGACGTCACCGTTTCGGTACCTGGGGCGTCTGCAGACGCTGAGCTCGTGACCGTACCTGGTGACGGGACGGACGTCCTCGAAGAGTTCGAGGAGGTACCCTCGGATCTCCCTGACTCCCCTGACCCATCCCTCGAACCCGTGGGAGATGACGGCGGTGTCGACGTGGGGTCGCTCTTCCTCGAGTTTCCCGAGGAACTCGAGGGTGGACGCGTAGGGTGGATCGGCGGTTAGTAGGTCCAGGGGTTCGAACTCGCGGAGGTCGACGTCCCTGAAGTCCCTCTCTATAACCTCGATCCCTTCCTCCTCCAGTCTTCTCCTGATGTCCGGGTGGAAGCGGACGTCGAGCGCGTACACCTCCTCGTAACCGGCCTCCAGGGCGGCGAGCGCGGCGACGCCGGTCCCTGAGAACACGTCGAGGGCCCTCTCACCCTCGGTTTCCTTCACGAGCTCGGGTAGGGCCGGGTTGGGTCCTATCACCTCTCTGGCTCCCAGGACGATGTGGTCGATACCGTACCTGCGGCACGTTCGGACGATGGGGTGGTTCTCGTCGAGCAGTCCTTCCTCGAGGGCTCTCTTCAGGGGGAGGTACCTGAACTCCTTCGTCTCGTCGCCGGGGGCGGGGGTGACCACGGACACGTGGACTTCGACGTCGTGACCTAGGGCGGCGGCGTATCCCTCGGCGAACCCCTCGAGGTACTGTCTGTTCCTGCCCCCCTTGCCCTCGACGTGTTTCCTTTGGTTGGTCAGGACGTGGACGTGGTACTCGCGTCCCTCTTTGACGACGGTCACGTGGGTCCAGGCGTCGGGGTCGAGGACGGTCCTCCGTAGGGCTTCCCTGACGGCTCGGAGGATCTTCCCGGGTTCCACGGGTGTTCCCGTTCGTCGAAGGTGCGGGTGTGGGTTTTAGGAGATGCCGTGGTAGAGCCTTATCGCGTCCCGGAAGAGGTCGTGTACGGCCTCCTCCACCTCGTCCAGTAGCCTCTGTGCCTGGTCTTCGGGTACGCCGTCGGTCACTATGACCTGGTCGCGTCCCGGTACCTTGGCTTCCCCGGCGAAGGCCTTCCCTCGGGGCGTCTCCCATTGGACCTCGAGTATCTCACCGCGTGGCATGTCGATCCTTTCGACGGCCTTGAGGAGTTGGGTGGTCCCGACGATGGAGAGGACCTTCTTCTTGGCCTCGGGGAGGGTGGATTCGACGGTGATACCGTGCTCGTCGCCTTCGACGTGGAAGGAGACCCTTCCCATGTTCTCGGTTATGTACACGCGTTCGGGGAGGAACTCGTCGTCCAGCGCCGAGAAGAGGGCCCTATCGGGCCTGAGGACGAGGTGGAGGTGGCGCATGGGGTTCCCCGGTCGGTCCGGGTTAACGGCCGCGGCGTATTTCGTTTCCCCCGATGACTTTTGTTTAGGGGCTCGCGTAGTCGGGTGGGTGGCGCCTGTCGAGGTGGTTGTGGACTATGACGACGCACTGGTCGGCGTGGTACGGTACGGGACCGAGGGACACGGTGGCGTGGGCTTTCCTCCTGAGGAGCTCGTCCTGTTCCTCGGTCGGTCCTTCGTGATCCCCTAGGATGAACACGGAGTCGGGTTCCGGGTCGATCTCGGTTATGTCCGTGCCGTCCTCGGCGAGGTAGTAGATCTTGGCGCCTTTCTTCTCCTCGAGGAGTTCCTCGAGTCCGATCCTCCTCACGAAGATGCCTGGGTGGGGTTCGGTGTTGGGATCGGCGGCGAGGGCCCTTCTGAGGTGTACGGCCGTGGTTCTCTCGTCCGGGTAGAGGCGTCTGACGCGTGATCCGTTCACGGTGATGGTGACGGGTGGGTTCGGGGGGCCGTTGAGCACGAGGTGGGCCACGGTGTCCGTCCTGACGCCGTGGGAGTACAGGAGGGTTTGGGTCACGAACCTGCAGGCGAGGTCGAATCTGCCCGAGCCGGGTAGGTCTTTGAGGCGGACGGCGTCGGGGTCCGTGGGGGCGTGGTTGTGTATGAGGACGAATTCCCTCATCGTTACGCCCCTCGTAACGATGTCCGGGGGCGTGGAAAGGGATCAGCCCGCGGCCTTCTCGATCAGCTCGTTGATCTGCTCGTCGATGGTTTCCCTGATCTTCTTGATCTCCTCGACGGCCTCCTCGTTCGGGATGTACTTCATCCTGGCTATGTCCTCGATGACCGGCAGCTCCAGTATCTCCTCTATCGGGACGCCCTTGTCCAGGGCCTCCTCCGCCCTCTTGCCGAAGTGGATGATCGTCTTCAGCATCTCGTACTGCTTCTCCGGTGGACAGTACGTGTCCACGTCGTGGAAGGCGTTCTGCTGGAGGAAGTCCTCCCTGATCATCCTGGCCACTTCCAGGGTTAGCCTCTCCTTGTCCGGTAGGGCGTCCGGTCCCACCAACTGGACTATCTCCTCGAGCTCGGACTCCCTCTGCAGTATCTCCATACCTTCGTCCCTGAGCTTCCTCCAGTCCTTGCCGATCTTTTCGTGCCACCACTTCTCCACGTCGTCCAGGTACAGGGAGTACGACTGCAGCCAGTTGATGGCCGGGAAGTGTCTCCTGTCCGCCAGCTTGGAGTCCAGGGCCCAGAACACCTTGACTATCCTCAGCGTGTTCTGGGTGACCGGCTCCGAGAAGTCACCACCGGGTGGCGATACGGCGCCCACCACCGTGACGGAACCGACCCTGTCGTCGGAGCCCAGACAGACGACCCTACCGGCCCTCTCGTAGAACTCGGCGAGCCTGGAGGCCAGGTAGGCCGGGTAACCTTCCTCTCCCGGCATCTCCTCGAGTCTGGCCGAGATCTCCCTCAGGGCCTCGGCCCATCTGGACGTCGAGTCGGCCATGAGGGCCACGTCGTACCCCATGTCCCTGTAGTACTCGGCCATCGTGATCCCGGTGTAGATGCAGGCTTCCCTGGCGGCCACCGGCATGTTCGAGGTGTTGGCGACCAGGATCGTCCTCTCCATCAAGGGCTTGCCGGTCCTCGGGTCCTCCAGTTCGGGGAACGTCTCCAGTACCTCCGTCATCTCGTTGCCTCTCTCTCCACACCCGATGTAGACCACGACCTGGGCGTCGGACCACTTCGCGAGCTGCTGCTGGGTGACCGTCTTACCGCTACCGAAGGGACCGGGGATGGCCGCGGTTCCTCCCTTGGCGACGGGGAAGAAGGTGTCTATGACCCTTTGTCCCGTTATCAGGGGTTCCTCGGGGTCCAGCTTCCTCTTGTACGGTCTGGGCCTTCTCACGGGCCACTCCTGGTACATTTTGATCTCGTGCTCCTCGCCTTCCTCGTCCTCGATCACGGCGATGGTTTCCTCGATCGTGTACTCCCCATCGGACGCGATGTCGATGACCGTGCCGGAGACGCCGGGTGGAACCATGATCTTGTGCTCGATGACCCCGGTCTCGGGGACGGTCCCCAGGACGTCGCCCTCCTCGACCTTGGTCCCCTCGTTCACGACGGGCTTGAACTCCCACTTCTTGTCCCTGTCCAGGGCGGGGACGAGGATCCCTCTCTCTACGAAGTCGCCCACCTCTTCCCTTATCTCGGGTAGCGGTCTCTGGATACCGTCGAAGATCTGGGAGAGGAGGCCCGGACCGAGTTCCACGGAGAGGAGTTCTCCCGTTCCTTCGACGGGCTCACCGGGCTGGAGTCCGGTGGTTTCCTCGTAGACCTGGATCGTGGCCCGGTCCTCCTCGATGTTGATCACTTCACCGATCAGTCCCTCGTCACCGACTCGGAACACCTCGTACATCTTGGCGCCTTCACATCCCTCGGCCTCGACCACGGGTCCGGCGACCTTGACTATCTCACCCTTGACCGTCCCGTTGTTGGACACGGGTTCCACACCCCTAACGCTCGACCTTCTCGAGGTCGATCTTGACGCCTATAGCGCGCCGGACTATCTCGTCGATCTCGAGCTCTTCCTTCGGACCCTCGGGGCCCGGGACGGACACGAAAATCGGGGTGGCCTTGCCCTCGGCCAGTTTTTCGCGCTGGATCTCCTCGACCACGTCCTTAACCTTTTCCATCACCTCCTCGTCCAACACGATCACGCCTATCTCCGGGTCCGAGGCCAGCTCCTTCAGCTTCTCCTCGGGATCGACCCTATCGGCCTCGAAGGCCCTGACACCCGCGAGCCTGAAGCCCGCGGCCACCCTACCGTCCACTATCGCGGCGATCTTGTACATGGTGGAACGCTCCCCCTAGAACACGACCAGGGGCTCCACGCCCGCTAGCTTCGCGTTCACTATGGAGACGACGTTGTCGACGTCCCGCTGCTTCGCGTACACGGCCGACACGACGGCGGGCGCGCCGATGAGGTCAGTCTCTAGGATCTCGGAAACCAACTCGTATCGAGCTTTCCTAAGGGCCTTATCGAAGGCCCTCGGGTCCTTCTCCTCCATGTACTCCTCCCTGGCCTCCTCGAGGAACGGGCCCAAGGCCGTCCCGGATAGCGTCTCGACGACGTCCGTAACGTCCTCGGCCTGGGCCAACTCCCTCTTCCTCCACTCGAGCAGCTCCCAACCGCCGTCGGCCATCGCCCTCTCCCTTTCCTCGGGGGTTAGACCCAGGAAGATGCCCCTGATCGCGACCTCGACGTTGTACAGGTCGACCTCGATACCCAACACGGGGAACAGTTCCTCCTCGGCCTTCTCCGTCACCACCAGGTCCCACAGGTACGAGTAGTAAGCCCTGTCCAAGGCCGACTCCAGGACGAACAGGTTACCCGTTTCCTCGTACTCGCTGAAGGCCTCCTCCAGGCTGCCGTCGTCGTACGGGGTGCCCTGGAGCAGGTCTATAACCTCCGCCAGGGTGGCCGCTCTCTTGATCTCGTGCCACACGTCCGACGGCAGCAGGACGGGCTCGTCCACGAGATCCTCGGGCTCCGTGCCGGCGTGGTGTGCCCTTACAACGGCCTTCACGTCCTCGAGCTCGTACCTCGCTGTCAGGGCCCTCACGACCTCGTCCGTACCCTCCGGGCTGGATTCGGCCACTTTGAGCAGGGATCTGACGGCGTCCCTCTTGAGCTCCAGCTCCAGGGGCTTGGGATCCCTTTCATCCAACAGTTTCCTCACGGTCTCGGGCTCGACGCGCGCTTCCACCTTGGCGATCACGTCGCGTAGGTCGCCTTCGACCATCTCCTCGATGTCGTCCCTCTCGAAGCACTCAGCCTCGACCGCCTTGGCCCTCGGCATCGGATAAGCGTAGGGGGCGTACTTCCAGACGACGTCGGTGATCGGAATGGAGAGAACGATGGCCAGGACGGTAACGGCGGCCGCGATGACCGTGAAGAGTACGACGTAGTCCTGAGCGCCGGAGATCCCCAGGAACACGGGTTACTATCCCCCGAATAGGATCTGGGAAACCTCGCGGACTATCGTCGGTCTCATCCTCTCGAGCTTGGCGTCCACGGTGTTGTCGAAGGCCTCCTTACCGTCCGCGCTCTCGGCCACCACTCCCGCCGTGGCGTCTATCGGGTCGCCCAGCTCCACGTCCTTCCCGGTCTCGGCCCTGATGTCGGGGAGTAACTCCTCGAGGTACGTGATGTCGTCCTCCGGCGCCCTCAGAACGACCTCGTCCGCGTCTATGGCCTTGACGGCGGTCATGGCGTTCTCGTGCAGGAACTCGAGGTACTCCTTGGAACCTCTCATCTCCTCGATCTTCTTCTTGGCCCTCTCGATGGCCTCGTTGATGTACCGCTCCCTGACCTGGGCCTCCCTCTGCTTCACCTCCAGCCTGGCCTGCGCGATTATCCTCCTGGCCCTGACCTCGGCTTCCCTCTTGGCCCTCTCCAGTATCTCACGCCTTATGCGCTCGGCTTCCTCCTCCGCCTTGGCGAGTATCTTCTGGGCCTCCTCCTCGGCCTCCTTCAGGATCTCCTCAGCCTCCTTCTCGGCGTCCTCCAGGATCTTGGACTTCAGTTCCTCGAGTCCCACGGGCATCTCCCCCTGAAAGGAAGGTGCGGGGTGATGGGAGGGGTTAGACCATCACCAGACCGAACAGCACCAGGATGGCCGTCAGGAGTCCGTAGATGGCTTGGGTCTCGGGTAGCACCGAGAACACCAGCGCCCTGCTGAATATCTCCTCCCTCTTCGTCGTCGAGGCGGCTCCTCTCGCCGAGGTGACTCCCTGTCCCACACCCGAGAAGCCCGCCAGTCCGACCGCGGCTCCGGCGCCGATCGTGGCCAGGCCGGCGACGGCCGGTGCCTTCGGACCGGCGCCGCCCCCTAGTAAGCCCGTGGACGCCAGCGCCATGATGGCTATCAGCAGCCCGTAGATGGCCCTCGTCTCCGGGAATATCGACAGGATCAGGGACCTCGCGAACGTCTCGGCGCGCTCTATCAGGGCCCCGGATCCACCCGCGGCGGCGATACCCTGACCGACACCCGAGACGCCCGCCACTCCGACGGCGAGACCGACGCCGATACCGATCAATCCCGCGGCCGCGGCCAGCGACTTCGATCCCATGATCGCTGGTAGAAGCACCAGTATGGCGGCCAGCAGTCCGTAGATGGACTGGGTCTCGGGCAGGATCGAGAACACCACCGATCTACCGAAGGCCTCGGGCGATTCGAAGGTCGCCTTGGATCCACCCGCGGCCGCTATACCCTGACCGATACCGGAGGTACCGGCGAAACCCACCGCGATACCGGCTCCGACGGCGGCCAACCCCATCGCCATGGACGGGGAACCTCCGAGTATACCGCAGAACATCATGATCAGTATGGCGATCAACAGCCCGTAGATGGCCTGAGTCTCGGGGAACACGGCGAACAGCAGCGATCTACCGAAGGTCCCCGGGTCCTTCACGAAGTTCTCTATACCCACGGCCGAGGTGATACCCTGACCTACTCCCGATAGTCCCGCCAGACCGACGGCGAGACCGGCTCCCATGGCGGCGAGTCCCACTCCCACGGTTCCGTGGAAGGAACCACCGAACAGTCCCGTCAGCACCATCACCATGATGGCGACCAGCAGCCCGTAGATCGACCTGGTTTCCGGTAGGATCGACAGGATCAGAGACCTGCTGAACGAGGCCGGATCCTTGACCAGGGCGCCGGCACCGCTGGCGGCCGCTATACCCTGACCGATACCGGAGAAACCCGCTATACCGACCGCCAGGCCCGCGCCTATGGCGGCGAACGCCGCGCCCAGGTTCGCCCCTTTCAGCGAGCTGGCCGCCACCACGGTCATTATGGCCACGAGCAGCCCGTAGATGGACTGGGTCTCGGGCAGGATGGACATGACTAGGGACTTACCGAACGTCTCCGGGTTCTCCGCGTACGTCCTGACGCCCGAAGCCGCCGCCACACCCTGACCTATGGCCGAGCTTCCCGCGAGTCCAACCGCCAGGCCGGCACCTAGCGCCGCCAGTCCCGCCGTGGTGGACGCGGATCCGCCGAGGATACCCAGGAATACCATGATGAGTATCGCCGTCAGGAGTCCGTAGATGGCTTGGGTCTCAGGTAGCACCGAGAACACCAACGCCCTGCTGAAGACCTCCTCCTTCTTGACGAGCGAGGCGGAACCGCTGGCCGCGGCGAAGCCTTGACCGATTCCTGACACACCCACCAGTCCCACGGCGAGTCCCGCTCCGACGGCCGCCAGGCCCACGCCCAGGCCGACGCCCGCCTTAAGCGTCATGATGCACAGTATACCGACGAGCAGCCCGTAGATGGCCCTCGTCTCCGGTAGGATGGACAGGATGAGCGTCTTGGCGAATATCCTCTCGTTCTCCACCATGGCCCTGATACCGCTGGCCGCGGCTATACCCTGACCGATACCCGACGTTCCTCCGAACCCGACCGCCAGGCCGGCGCCCAAGGCTGCGAGTCCCAGGGCCAAGGTGGCCGACTTACCGACCACGAAGAGCGCCAGTATGGCCAGTAGGAGTCCGTAGATGGCTTGGGTCTCGGGTAGCACCGAGTAAACGATGAGTTTACCGAACACGTCCTTCCGTAGCATGCCTGCGATACCGCTGGCGGCGGCTATCCCTTGACCGATACCCGACGTTCCGGCTATACCCACCGCGAGGCCCGCTCCGAGGGCCACCAGGCCCGTGGCGAGGTTGATGTTCGATCCTAGCATCATCACGGCCATGATCGCCACGAGTAGTCCGTAGATGGCCTGAGTCTCGGGTAGAACGGAGAAGACTATCGACTTACCGAACGCCGCCTCATCCTCAACTAGGGACCTCGCGCCGCTGGCCGCGGCAATACCCTGACCGATGCCGGACATTCCCGCTATACCCACGGCGAAACCGGCCCCGAGGGCCGCCAGACCGGCACCGAGGGAGGCGCTTCCCATCATTATACCCAGGTTCGCCGCGATTATGATGGCTATCAGCAATCCGTAGATGGCTTGGGTTTCGGGCAGTACCGATAGTACGATGAGCTTGCCGAAGAGTTCCTCCTTGAGCGCCAATCCCTCGACGGAGGAGGCCGCGGCTATCCCTTGACCGATGCCCGAGGTTCCCGCGAGGCCCACGGCGAGTCCCGCTCCGACCGCGGCCAAGCCGACACCGACTGACGGTGACTTACCTCCTAGGATGCCACCGAACACCATCAGGATGATCGCCACGAGTAGTCCGTAAATGGCCTGAGTCTCGGGTAGAACCGAGTAAACGATAGCTTTTCCGAATATGGTTTCATCCTTGACCATCGCGCCGATTCCGGCGGCGGCCGCTATACCCTGACCGATGCCGGATAGTCCGGCCAGCCCAACTGCGAGTCCGGCTCCCAGGGCCACGAGGGCCGTTCCCAACGAGATGGACTTGCCGCCGCCCAGGATCCCGGCGGAGAAGATGATCAAGATGGCCACGAGCAGCCCGTAAATGGCCTGGGTCTCCGGCAGTACCGAGAACACCAACGCCTTACCGAACGTGGTCTCGTCCTCGGCTATGGCTCCGGCTCCGGCCGCGGCGGCGATACCTTGACCGATACCGGACCCTATACCCGCGGCTCCGGCGGCCAGTCCGGCTCCGACGGCGGCTAGGGCGAGTTCGGGACTCACCATTGAACGTGATTCCCCCTTACGCCTTTATCACGAGGTGTTTGCCCTCAACCTTCAGAGGGTCGAACTTCTTACCGCCTCCCTCGTAGAACTGTCCGAAGAATTCCACGTAATGCAAACGTAGGCTGTGCACGAACGCTCCCAGTCCGTTCATGGCCATGTTGAAGATGTGACCTAGCACCAGTATAACGGCGGCGAATAGGTAGCCTATCACTCCTATCTGTTTGGCCATCTTGGCCAGTAGGTTGACCACCATGGCGATACCGGACGTCGACAGACAACCGGCTAGAAGCCTGGAGTACGATAGGATATCACCCATGAACCCGACCGTGTCCAGCGCCGCCAGCGGTCCTGTCATCGCTACCGCGAGTAGCACGCCCAAGCCCAGTATACCCGCACCTGCTAGGGTTATCGGGGACGTTATCCCGCCCTGCGTTACCCCTATCACGGCGGCGAGACCTCCGACTAGGACGAGGAACCACGAGAGACCTTCTCCCAGGAACGCCTTCTTGTCACCTTCCTTCAGCGCTATTCTCATCCCGAAGATGAGTCCGAGGCCCACTTGCAGGACACCGAATCCGAGCGCCACCAGAAGTATCGTGATCGGATCCTTCATTGGATCTATCCACAATGGCTTGATTCCGAACAGGTTACCGAAGTAACCGCCTGTTAGGACTCCCAAGATAACGGTTGCAATACCCGAGTATATCAGAATTTCGGAGAACATTTTCATCTTTTCATCGACTCTTCCTCGGGTTAATCTAATCGCTAAAGCGGCGGCTGTTAATATTGCACCGTACGCTGCATCTGTTAATATGAATCCGAAGTATATCGGGAAGAATATCGTCATGACGGGTGTTGGGTCTATCTCGGTTGGCTTCGGTAGGGAGAACATTTCGACCAGGGTTTCGAATGGTCTGAACGGTCTCGGGTTCCTCAGGCGCACAGGCATCCTCTCGATGTCCTCGGGATCCCTCACTATGACTTCGCAGTACCCATTTGTCGCCTTCTGAACGATCTCTATGAACTTATCTTCCTCCGCTTCCGGAACCCATCCATATACTAAGTAAGTACGTTCCGTCATCGCCATCTTCTCTAGAGTTTCAAACAATCGTCTCTCGTTCTCCAGCAGTTCGATGTGAGCCTCTATCTCCGGAGCGTTCTCTTCATAGTACTCGGACAGTTCCTTCATCAACTCCCTCCTCTTGCCGATAAGATCGTCTATCTCCCTGGAGATCTCCTCGACGACGTCCTTAACGTCGCCCTCCCGGCCTTCGAGCACGGAGTTGACGACGTCGAGCTCCGCGGCACCGTGTCTCCTTATCTCCGGTTCCATCCCCTTGGGGTAGGCTATCACGGCTAGGGGTTCTCCTTCCTCGTACCATCCCACCTGCTCGACGTACACGGGCTCGTCTTCGGCGAACTCGAGCAGGGAGTCCCAGGCCTCGGATCTGACGTGGAAGAGCTTGATGTCGACGTACTCGCCCTCCCCCAGGTGGGACACGTCGAACTCGGCTCCGTACTTGATTATCTCTTTCAGTATCCTCCTGGTCTCCCTCAGGGCGGATATCCGTTCGTTTATCTCGTCGAGTTCTTTCAACCTGGTTTGAACGTCTTCTCTGAGCTTTTCGAGGAATTTCTTGGCCTTCTCAAGGTTCTTCTCGAGCGAAACCAGATCGAACTCGACCTTGGTCGGTTCCTCGGCGCTGAAGTAGGATTTCAGCGCGTCGATGGGGCTCGCGGGGTTCACCCTGGCGTGTATGTCCCTGAGGGAATCCCTTATCCTCGATATCTGGGTCAGTACTTCGGCCACGTCGATGAGTATCTCTGGAGGTTCGGCCTTCTCCAACCCGTAGAACTTCTCGACGCCGTACTCCTCCCAGAAGTCGTCGACGTGGAAGTTACCCTCTAGCTGCAGGTGCTTGAGGAGATCGGGGAGCTTCTCGTCGAGGCAGAACACGAAGACTTCCTTCATGGGCTCTATCGCCATCTCTAGGATCACTCCCCGTCACGTTTTGTCCTTCAGAAGGATCTCGACCACCCTTTCGGCCGCCGCGTCGAGGTTCTCTTCGGCCTTCCTCTCCAGCTCCTCCACCCTTAGTTCTCCCTCGCGGCGGATCTTCTTCGCTTCCTCCTCGGCTTCGGCCACTTTCTTGTCCAGGATCTCGTTGGCTTTGGCCTCGGCCTCCTTCTCCGCCTTCTGAACGAGCTTCTCGGCCTTTTCCTCGGCCTCTTCCACTATCTCCTCGGCGCGCCGTCGGGCCTCCTTCACCTTTTCCTTGGCTTCCTCCTCGGCCGAGCGTATCTCGTCCAGGGCTTCGGCCACGGTGACCATAGCGGATCCCCCCGGCGCGCCGTCCGGGTTCGGTTAAAACGGTAGCGATAGCGATCGGGAGATCAGTCCTTCTCGTCCTTCTTGCCCTTCCTGCGGAACAGCTTCTCGATCTTCCGGATCTTGTCCCGGGGCGAGAGCACGACGACGCGATCGCCGGGTTCTATAAGGACGTCTCCCTTGGGGAGCTCGAGCTCGCCGTTCTTGTACACGGCCACGATCACGCAGTCCTGCGGGACCTCCGCTATCTTCTTGCCGGCTATGTCCGCGTCCTCGGACACTTCGAACTCGAGGAGCTCGGCTTCGCCCCGTCCGAACATGATCATGTCGACGACGTTGGGCCTGGTGATCGCCTTCTCGATGAGCTGGGCCGCGCTCCTGTCGGGGTTCACGACGGCGTCGACGCCCAGTCGTTTAAATATGTCCACGAAGCGGTCGTCCGTCACCCTGGATACGACGCGGGGGACCCCGAACTCCTCCTTGGATATCAGGGCTACGGCGAGGTTGACCTCGTCCTTGTCGGTTACGGCGGCGACCACGTCCGCCGTGTCTATCTCCGCGTCCTTCAGGACGTCGATGTCGGTCGCGTCGCCCTCGATCACGAGCGCCTCGAGGTCGGACTGGGCCAGTTCCTGGGCCTTGGACTTGTTCTTCTCGATGATCACAACGTCGTGACCGTGTGCGGTGAGGAGTTCGGCCAGGATCCTCCCCACCCTGCCCCCGCCCACTACCACCACGTACACCCTACTTCCCCCGAATGGCTCTGAGCACGGTTTCGACGGTCCAGTACATGGCGGCCAGGCAGGGCAACACCTCCAGCCTGCCTATCCACATGTGGAATATCAATAGGGCCTTCACGGGGGCCGGCGCGGATGGGGACGTTATCCCCGTCGACAATCCGACGCCTCCTTGGGCCGATGCCACCTCGAACAGGGCGTCGACGAGGGGGTAACCGAAGGCCGAGAGTAGGAGGGCCCCGATCGTGACGAAGAACACGTACGCGCCGGCGATCGAGAACGCGTCGAAGATCTCCTCCTTCTTGAGGACCCTGTCGCCGAGCTTCGGGACCAGGACGCCCCTGACCGGGAGGACCCTCTTGGCGACCGCTACCTTCACGGTTTCGGCCATTATCAGGAACCTGAGTATCTTGATGGCTCCCGCCGTCGATGCCGTGGATCCACCCACTATCATGAGGATGGTCAGACCGAACTTCACGTGGTCCGGGAACGCGCCCACGTTCGTGTCGGAGAATCCGCAACAGGTTATCGCGGATATCGCCTGGTAACCGTAGTAATGGGCCGCGCTCATCGGGTTCCCGCCGGACGTGAGGACGCCGTACAGGGTGATCGCGATCACGAGTCCGACCAGGGTCACGAACTGTCTATCCCGGATATACCATCTGATACCGGCGAAGATGCCCGCCAGGGGACCTTTGGGGTGTGTCTTCAGGGACTTGGCGGCTTTGTAGTGGGTTACGAAGTTCGTGGCGCCGAGTATCATGAGGACGGCCGTTATCGCCTCGATGGTGAGGGAGTGCCAGGCCCCGATGCTGTCCGCCTTCGTGGAGAAACCGCCGGTGGCCACGGCGGTCATGGAGTGGTTGACCGCGTCGAAGGGGGACATGCCCGCGGCCCACAGGGCGACGGCTCCGACCGCCGTTATCACGATGTATATCTTCCACATCTCCTTGGCGGTGTTGACCACGTTGGGTTTGATCCTCTCCTCGCGGGCCTCGGCCACGTAGAGCATGCTCGGGGTCTCGAACCTGAGGATGGCTATCATCGAGACGACGATACCGAGTCCTCCGATCCACTGCATCAGGCTCCTCCAGAACAGTATGGACCTGTACGCGTGGTCTATGTCGGGCATCACGGTGAGCCCGGTGGTGGTCCATCCGGATATGGCCTCGAAGTAGGAGTCCAGCCAGGGCATGTGCTCGCAGTAGTGGAACGGGATAGCGGAGAAGAGGGGGATCAAGAGCCACAGGTACGAAACGGCCACTATCGCGTGCCTCGGTCGGGTTCTGAGGCGCGGTCTGAACGCCCGTACCCCGAGTTCACCCACGATGTAGGTCAGGGCGGCCGATACCGAGAACCAGAGCATTGGATTCCACTCGCCGTAAGCGGCGGCGACGAAGATCGGGGGGACGAAGGCGAGGGAGGCTACCCGGGTCACGGAGGAAAGAAGCCTGAGGACGACCTTGGCTTCCTCGACCGCGGACGAGGGTCTTCCCCCCCGATCATTCGCCCCCGACGAGCCTACTGACGATGTCGGCGTACACGGGTCTGGTTATCAGCACGCCGTAGAGGGCGCCGAGCACCGTCATTATGGCGAAGCCCTTCAGGAGCCCCATACCGGCGAAGAACAGCGCGGACATCGCCACCGCGAGCGTCACGAAGCTCGCTATGACCACGCTGAAGGCCCGCTTGATCCTCTGCTTGAGGCCCACCTCGGCGATGCCCGTCGCTCCTTTCCGCTTTTTCCTCCTTTCGCCCCGTCCGCCGCGTCTCGCGCCCCTGATTATCTCATCCGTGATCACTATCAGGTCGTCCACCCCGCTACCTATCGACAGGATGATACCCGCGAGCGCCGGTAGGTCGATGGTGTACCCGGTGGCCGACGCGACACCGAGCAGGAACGCGACCTCGGAGGCCCCCGTGAACAGTATCGGCCCGACTATCTGCGGCTTCCTGTACCTGGCGGCGATTATCACGGCCACCGCGATGAAGGCCACGGCCCCGGCTATCATGGCCATCCTCAGGAAGTGCTGACCCAGCGTGGCGGATATCGAGTAGACGCCCTCGGGGATCAGCCTCGTGGGTAGCTGTCCCGACTTGAGCACCGCCATTATCGCCTTGGCCTCGGCTTCCGCCTTTTTCCTGGTGGGCGCTCCCCCCACTATTTCCAGCTCCCTGGGGGCGTGACCCGCCGCCGCTTCCATCGCCAGGTCCTGCGATATCCGCGGGCTGGATACCTTCTTGGTGTCCAGGTACATGTCTATGGGCTGACCCGGGGCGTTCTTGGCCACCTGGGCGAACTTCTGCGCGCCCTTAGCGCTGAGCCTGAACGGGACGGACCACTGGTAACCCCCGGACACCCTCTCTATCCTGGGGCTGCCGACCGAGACCACGTCCTGGCCCGTGAACACGACCTTGCCCTTGTACTTGGCCACGAACCTACCCTGTTGCGTTATGAGCCGCACCGCCTCCTTCGGCGGTGTACCCGGCATCATGATTATCAGATGGTCGCGACCCACGGGCTGGATCTTAACGCCCTTGAAGCCGAAGGTGGACAGTCTGTTCTCGAGTATGGTGACTGTTTGGTTCATCTCCTTGGTCGACAGGGGCCTTGCCGTCTTGACTATCACCATGGTGCCTCCCTTCAGGTCGAGACCCAGCTGTAACCCCTTGAAGTAGAGGGACGTGGCCGCGAACACCCACACGAGGGCTATGACGAGGATCCTCCAGTTGTTCTTGAGCGTCGACAGCGACGGTCTCAAGGCCCCTTCACCTCCGTACCACCTTGTTCTTGATGACCCACGCGTTGAAGACCCAGGTGTTGAGGACGTCGGCTATCAGCCCGAACACAACGACGGAAGCTATCTCGAACATCGCCTCCGACATCGACATCAGGAACAGCGCGCAGGCGGCCGCGGTCGTCGTCGCCACCATGGTGACGCCCGTCTTGAACGTGTCAGCGATCGCCTCGTCGATGTCCTTGACCCTCCTCCTCTTGACGGTGTACATGGAGAGGAGGATGTTGCTGTCCACCGCGTACCCTATGATCATCAGGAGGCCGGCGAAGCTCGCCAGCGTCAGCGGGACCCCCGTCCACGACATGAGACCGAGGGCGTCCGCTAGGTCGAGGCCCAAGGCGGCCATCACCGTGAGGCTCAGCAACTTCTTCCTGAATATGGCGAAGACGACCACCGCAACGCCGGCCAGGGCCAGCGGCAACGCTTCCTCGACGCTCTTCCAGAACTCCCTGCCCAGGGCCGGTCCTATGGTCTGGACGGACTCCACCTTGCCACCCACGCGCTCGGCCAGCTCGTACACCACGTCCGCCTTCAGGTACTTGGGCACCTGTACTATCACGGCGCCGCTGGAGGACTTCATCGCCTCGACGTCAGGCGTCCTGAAGATCTTCGAGGCGATCCTCTTGACCTCGTCCGGGGGTGCGTGCGTCTTCAGGACTATCATCGTGCCTCCCTTGAGATCGATACCCTTCTTGACGCCGAACACGCCGATGCCGGCCAGGCAGATCACGGTGAACGCGAGGGTCGCCACCAGCAACCTATCCAGGTTGTCCGAGTACCATCGAAAGAACCCCAACCCCGGGAACCCCCTGGCGGGGGTGGCGGGCGCCTGAGGCCCGAGACGTTGCTGAAGACGGGCCTTGCGCTAACGCTGCTGGGAATACTACTCACCTTCGTCGCGGTACTATGGACGGCCGTAAAGTACGCTTCGGGGAAGGGCAAAGCCGAGTGGGGAGGCGTCCTGCTCATAGGCCCGATACCGATAGCGTTCGGGAGCTCACCGAAGATGGCCATCGTGGCGATGGCCCTGGCGCTGGCCCTCATGGTGCTGGCGCTGCTGCTCACGTGGTACTCCTGGCGCCCGGGATGAGGAGGCAGGGGAACGCCGAGGGATCGTGACGACACCCAGGGGCGCCGACCGGGGATGAAGACAGCGGTGGGCTCGGATCGAGGATGAAGAGCCCACCCCACGCGGACCCGAGAACTAATTTCCCCGAACCCCCGGGCGCGCACCGGGGGGACTTCGCCGCTTGCCCAAGATCCTCGTGACCGATCCCATCCACGAGGACGCCCTGGAGAGGTTGAAGGAGCTGGGCGAGGTAGTGGTGCTCGAGGACGCCGACGAGGAGGAGATAGCCGAGCACGTCAAGGACGCGGACGCCTGGGTCGTGAGGAGCGGTACCAAGGTGACGAGGGACCTCATAGAGAAGGCCGAGCGCCTGAAGGTGATAGCCAGGGCGGGCGTCGGCGTCGATAACATCGACGTGGAGGCCGCGACGGAGAAGGGAATCCTCGTCGTGAACGCCCCGGAATCGAGCTCCATCGCCGTGGCCGAACACACCATCGGACTCATGCTCGCGCTGGCCAGGAAGATCCCCCAGGCGGACCGATCGGTCAGGAGGGGAGAGTGGCGCAGGAAGGACTTCATGGGCGTGGAGCTGGCGGGTAAGACCCTGGGCCTCGTCGGCCTGGGCAGGATAGGTCAGCAGGTCGCCAAGAGGGCCAAGGCCTTCGAGATGGAGGTACTGGCCTACGACCCCTACATACCCGAGAGGGTCGCACGTGAACTCGGTGTGGAACTCGTCGACGATCTCCACGAGCTGCTGGAGAGGGCCGATTTCGTGTCGCTCCACGTTCCCTTGACCGACGAGACCGAGGGCCTGATCGGCGAGGAGGAACTCAAGCGGATGAAGCCCACGGCTTTCCTCATCAACTGCGCCAGGGGTCCGATAGTCGACGAGGATGCCCTCCTCAAGGCGCTGAAGGAGGGGTGGATAGCGGGCGCCGCCCTCGACGTCTACTGGGAGGAGCCGCCCGGCGAGGATCACCCCCTGTACGAGCTCGAGGAGGAGACCGTCCTTACCCCCCACATAGCGGGCTCGACCGCCGAGGCGCAACGCGCCGCCGGTCTCATCGTGGCCCGCGAGATCGAGAGGGTGCTGTCCGGGGAGATACCCGAGAACGTGGTCAACCTCCCGCTAGCCGGGGTGCCCGACGACGTCCGGGAGATGATGGAGGTAGGGGAAGCCCTGGCGGACGTGGCCGCTCAGGTGGTCGAAGGCAGGCCCGAGGTGGTCAGGGTCAGGGTGGGGGAGGAACCGGACGAGAGATCGAAGGAAGCCCTCAAGAGAGCCGTTCTGAAGGGTTGCCTCGACAGGATCCTGACCGAACCCGTGACCATGGTGAACGCCGTGGACGTGGCCAGAGACCGCGGTATCAACTTCGAGTTCGCCGTGAGCGACGGATTGGACGAGGACGAGGTGGAGGTGGAGATAGAGACGGAAGGCGATGCGGTACGTTTCAGAGGCCGCATGATAGGGGACACCCCCTATCTCACGGCGGTCGACGGCTACGAGCTCAGGTTCAAGCTGAAGACCCCACTACTCTTCGTCTGGCACGTGGACAGACCCGGTGTCGTGGGTGACGTCGGTGTCATCCTCGGTGAACACGGTGTCAACATAGCCGCGATGGAGGTCGGCCGGCGCGAGAGGGGAGGGGAGGCCATCATGGTCATCAGGACCGACGAGAAACCACCGGAGGAGTGTCTCAGGGCCATCGAGGAGGTGGAACACGTTCGGAGGGTAGAGCTGGCGGATTGAGGAGCCTCGCCGTCGCCGGGGACCTGGACGACTTCGGGAGGGTCGTGGAGGAGAAGGGATGGCCCAGTTACTCCCCCAACCCGGCCACAGGGATGCTCACCGAGGAACTGGAGCGCTTCCTCTCCCTCCATCCTACGGCGCTCGTGATAAAGGGTCCCGACCGGGAGCGCGGAACCGAGGAGTTCCTGGTCGAGATCCCGGCCGGCGAGCACCTCCTCGAGGACGTGGAGGCTTACTGGAGGGACGTCGTCCGAAGGTTCAGGGAGAGGTTCGAGGGTGAGGTCACGCTCAGCGTGGGGATAGCGGTGGGGCCGGCGCCGGGCACGAGACGGGACGCCGTGGAGGGCGGGCCAGCGTCCGAGCTCGCCCTCAAGGCGCTCAGGATGGCCAAGAGGGAGGGAGGCGATACCGTGGTGGTGTTGAGGTGATCCCCGTCGGCCAATCGAGGCGTCTTCACGGCCCCTAATCGGGCTCCAGACGGCCCACACTCGTCATCCGGGGTGGAACCGTTTGTCCCCCGTTCTCCTTTACGTGGCGGGCATGGTGGGATCGTTCGTCGGTTTCCACTACCTCTCGGAGGCGTTGGTCGACTCGGCCGTGGTCATAGGGAGGCGCTTAGGGTTATCCGAGGCCGTAACCGGTGCCACCCTGGCCGCCGCCGGCACCAGCGCCCCGGAGTTCGGGTCTTCACTCTTCTCCGTCCTGCTTGGACACCCGGACGTCGGACTGGGCACCATCGTTGGGTCGGCCGTGTACAACGTCACGGTTATCCCGGGCCTCGCGGCGGTCCTGGCGGGACCCCTCCTACTCAACAGGGAGGTCTACATCAGGGACGTGTTGTTCTACATCCTGGCTCTGGGGCTCGTCCTCGGTGCTCTGATGGATGGGGTCGTGGAAAGGTGGGAGGCGCTCCTGTGGGTGGCCGCGTACGTCGCTTACGTGTTGGTGATGAAGAGGTCGGGCGGTTCCGTACTCGAGGACGAGGAGGCTCCAGGTTGGTCCGTGGGGAAAGCCGTGGCCGTGGGGAGCGCCGCCGTGATCGGGATAGGCGTCCTGTCGGAGGTGCTTGTCCGGAGTACCGTCGGGTTGTGCGACAGTTTAGGGGTGTCCGAGGCGACGGTCAGCGTGCTCGTGAACGCCGCGGGCACCTCCGTACCGGATACCATGGCATCGCTCCACGCGGCCAAGCGCGGTCTCGGTAGCATGGCGGTCTCCAACGCCGTGGGTAGCAACACGTTCGATCTCCTCGTGTGCCTCGGCGTGCCCCTGTCGCTAGTGCCGAGGCTCGTCGTCAAGGAAAGGATCTACTCGTCGGCCGCGTTCCTCCTGGGTTGCGTCGTGGCCCTGTGGCTCCTGTCGAAGGACGGTGATCTTAAACCGTGGGAGGGGATCGTCCTGCTCTCCGCTTACGCCGGTTTCGTCGCTTTCACGCTCCTGTGGGGTGGAGGCGGGTGAACCCGTACCTGGAGCTGGCCAGACCCCTCAACTGCGCGATGGCGGCCGTCGGGGTCGTGATAGGGGAGATCCTGGCCGGTGCTCACCTATCCGTCCAGGCCGTACTGGCCCCTATCGTGGCGGCGATAGTGTGCGCGGGTGGGAACGCGATCAACGATTACTTCGACGCCGAGGTCGACGCCGTCAACAGGCCAGAGAGACCCATCCCTAGCGGCAGGGTAAGCCGGAAGGCCGCCAAACGGTTCGCGCTGGCGTGCTTCGCGTCGGGCGTGTTCCTGTCGATATTCATAAACAGTTGGTGTTTCATAATAGCCGCCGTCAACTCGATCCTCCTGTACGCTTACTCGTGGAAGCTGAAAGGGACACCGCTGATAGGCAACGCGGTGATATCCTACCTCGTGGGCTCGTGCTTCCTGTTCGGAGCCGCCGTCGGAACGAGACCCGCCGCTGCCGTGTGGCTGTTCCTGCTCGCGTTCCTGGCCAACCTGGTGAGGGAGATACTCAAAGACGTCGAGGACGTCGAGGGGGACGCCAAGGCGGGCCTCAAAACCCTCCCCATAGTCGCCGGGGAGAAGACGGCGCTGAACGTCGCCTCGGTATTCTCCATAGCCCTGGCCGTGCTGACACCGTTCCCGTACCTCGACGGGGTGGTATCGGCCAGGTACCTCTACCTGGCGTGCCCAGCCGCCGCCATGATAGTGGCGGGAGCACTCGGAGCCAGGTACGGGATATTCGGGGCGAGGGAGGGGCAGAGACTCACGAAACTCGGGATGATACTAGGTCTCGCCGCCTTCCTGGTGGCCCTGGCCTAGAGCATCTCTTCGACCTTCTCGATGACCATCTCGAGGAACTCCACGTCGTTGAGCATGCCCTCCGGCGGCTCCACCACCTTCCTCAACTTGAGCGGTACCGAATCCATCCTGTACGCCGTACCTTCCACCTCCACACCCGCTATAGCCACCGGCACGTACACGTCCGAGAGCTCGGCCGTAGGGGTCCACTCGGGATCGACACACACCACCGGGATCTCGGCCATGCGCTCCACGGCCTTCTGCGGGAAGTGCGCGCCCGGATCGCTGGCTATCACGAACAACGCGTCGCACCAACCCCTCATGAGCAGGTCGGTGGCGCTGGCCTCACCCGGGTTGTACCTCGGGTAACCCCTGGTGAACTCCAACGCGTACGGGTAACCCGTGGTCCACGTGAATACCTGGTTGGCACCCGACACGTTGTAGTGCCCTCGCATCATCGTCAGAACCCACTTCGTGTACTCGTTCAGATCCCTGACCAGGCAGATCGCGTTGTCGATGTTCCTGTGCCTCGCACCCGTCATCGTTAGGCCCATTCCCCAGTACAGACAACCGAAGGTCGCTTCCTTCATGGTGTCGGCCATCTCGTACACGGTTTCCACGGGTACACCGGCGACCTCGTCCTTCTCGATCTCGAACCCGTGAACGGCGGCCCTCAACGCGCCGATCAGCTCGTAATCCCTGTGCGGCTCGACCTGGACGTACAAGTCCGCCAACTTGGCCGTCGCCGTCTCCCTGGGGTCGATCACGATGATGGTCCTGTCCTCGCGGCCCTTGCGCCTGAAGTAGCCCCTCGTGAAGGTCGTGTACCTGCTCATGTGCCTCGGGTGCGCGTGCATCGGGTTGCTGGCCCAGTACAGTATCGTGTCGGCCCTGTTCTTCACCTCACCCAGCGTGCACCCCGGGACGCCCACGTCCTGGAGTCCCAGCACGGAGGGTCCGTGTCAAACGGTCGCCGTGTTGTCTATGACGCCACCCACCAGCTCGGCGAGTTCGAGGCCCTTGTCCTGAGCCTCGACGAGCGTGGCGGACCACCCGTAGAGGACGGGTAGTTTGGCTTCGGTTAGGATCCTGGCGGTTTCCTCGGCGGCGTCCTCGTAATCGACCTCCTTCCAGTCACCGTTCTCCCTGATCATCGGCCTCGTGTGCCTGTCCTCCTCTTGAGCCGTCAGGAACTTGGCGGCGCCGATCCTGCACGCGTGCCTGACCTCCACGATCTTACCGTCCTCAACGACCACCTCCAAATCATCGCACAACGTACCACAGAACGGGCAAACCACGTC